>Ga0207720_100050_pt1 | contig 126298 bp, 126 predicted proteins | sample A23P2SouthBayCA_2_FD_187751 | JGI IMG/M metagenome (GOLD analysis project Ga0207720, IMG submission 187751) | Aerobic enrichment media microbial communities from Eden Landing Ponds, California, USA - A23 E3 (2) (SPAdes) | ecosystem: Environmental > Aquatic > Marine > Unclassified | place...
GATTTCGCCCCCGGCGCCGTCACTCGCGCCCGTGACCGTATCGACCGCGCGGGCTGGTCGAACGTCGCCGTCTGCCGCGGCGACGCCACACGGCTCCCGCTCCGCTCGGCCGACGCCGTCGTCGCCACCTTTCTGATGGGGATGCTGCCCGACCCGCCCGCGACGGTCCGGGACTGGCTGGACGGCCTCGGCCCGGACCGGATCGCCCTCCTCGACCTGGCACGGAGCTACCGACTTCCCGGGCGGCCGTGCAATCCGCTCTTTCGCCTCGTCGTCCGCGCGTCGGCCCCGCCGGGGACGGCGGACCACCACGGCACGTCGCCGGCGCACGTCCTCGACCGACGGGTCGCCGCGGCACACCGGGCGGTGCTGGAAACCTGTGCGGCGACGAGCCACGAGACGCGCGCCGGCGGGTTCGCCTACCTGAGCGCGGGCAGTCCGCGCTATAGTAGCGATTGAAACTGTTTGCACAGCCGATCGCAGTACGGCGTGCGGTCAGCCGTGCAGTGACTTTCAATCGCTACTATAGTCGTAGCGGGCGGCGTGTTCCTCGCAGAATTCGGGGTCACGCAACTGCGCCCGCACGACGCCCGGCTGTCGGTGGGCGTCGTACAGCCGACACCGCTCGTCGTCACAGAAGGCCGTCCCCGTCTCCAGAACGTCGACCGCGGCGAGGACGTAGCCCTTCAACGCCGCCGTCGTCCGCGGGTCGTCGGCGACGAGGAAGTCGCCCTCGATCTCGGCCTCCAGCACCTCGCGTGGAGGGGCGTCCCCCGTCAGCAGCGCGTGCTTGCTCTTGGCCTCGTAGTACGCCTCGGGCTTGGCCGGCGCCTCGTACAGCCCCGGGACGGAGAGCAGGGCGGGTTGGCCGAGGACGGCCACCCGCTTGTGCCACCGACCGTCGTGCTCGCCCCACGTACCGATCGCGCGGTCGAGCAAGGGGACGTGCAAGTGGTCGAGACGCCGCTCGTCGTCGGGCAAGCGCGCGTTCAACGCGCGCTGGACCGCCCCCCCGTCGTAGACGACGCCGCCCGCTCGTTCGGGGGTCTCCAACGCCCGCTCCTCGTAGCGGACGATGCCGAGCAACGTCGTCCCCGTCTCGCGGTCGTAGGGATCGGTGACGCGGGCGGCCGCGAACTCCTCGGGCAAGTCGTCGTCGGCCACAGCGTCCAGTAACCGGTCCCGGACCCGGACCGTGGCGTCGACTCGCTCGCGGAGCCAGTCGGCGATGGCGTCGGCGTCCACGGTAGCGGTGGGCGCGCGGTAGAGGGTGACCGTCTCGACCACGTCACTCACCCCGCCGGTGGCCGTCGACGATGCGGTGCATCCTCAGTCGTCAGCCGGTGCCCGCGACGTGAGCTCCACGTCGGCGGCGTCGACGCCGAGTTCGTCGATGGCGACCTGCGCGGCGCGCTTCCCGGAGACGAGCATGGCGCCGAAAGTCGGGCCCATCCGCGGTAGACCGTAGGTGGTGGCGACGGCCATCCCCGTCGCGATCAGGCCGTCGTGAACGAGACCCGTGTGTTCGACGATGGCGTCCTCGCTCTGGCCGACCCACATCGAGTCGTGACCGGGCGAGTCGTGGCCGGGCGCACCGTAGGTGTCGTCGCCCGTGTTGTCCATGCCGGTGTTGTGTTCCTTGGCGTGCTGGATGCCCGGCGCGTCGAGGACGTTTCGCTCGTCGAGTTTGTTGACGGCGACGGCGTCGTGACCCGTCGCGTCGATGACGAGGTCCGCCTCGACGGCGATGGGGTCGACGCAGGTGATCTCTCGGGGCAGGGCGTGGACCGGCGTCCAGTTCATGACGATGCCGCCGACGCGGTGGTCCTCGCGGATCACGATGTCGGTAAACTCCGTCATGTTCTGCATCTTCGCGCCGGCGTCACACGCCGCCTTGATGAGGCCGGAACACGCCTCCGGCCCGTTGGCGACGTACAGCCCCTCCGTGTCGTTGGCCGGCTTGTAGTCGACCTCCAGATCCTCCAGTACGTCCTGGGCGGGGTCCCGGACGGTCACCTTGTTCATCAGGAAGCCGCCGAGCCAGAACCCGCCGCCGAGGTAGTTGTTCTTCTCGACGACCATCGTCTTCACGCCCCGCTCCGAGAGCTCCTTCGCCGCCATCAGTCCCGAGGGTCCGCCGCCGATGATGAGCACGTCGGAGTCCGAGAAGTCCATGAACTCCTCCGTCCACTCCTGGCCGATCGCGCGTGTCACGTCCGCTTCGCCAACCTGGCTGAATTCGCCGAATGAAGACATACCACTCAGTGTTACTACTGAGTGGTTGATATAGCTTGCGCCACGCCGCCGGGTCGTGGTCAAATAAGTCGGAGGAATTGGGACCACCTCGAAAGCCCCCGTCGTCCCCAGAATCCGAGGCATTCTGGTGTGCTCACGAGACCGCCGGTCTCGTGAACGTCCGGGTACGCCGAGACGACGGCCCCTTTCAGTCCCGCCCGCATCGGCTGGCCGACCGGTCGTGGACGGGCGGGAGTGAAAGGGGCGACACGCTGGAGGAAGGCGGGCAAGGACCGCAGGCCGGAGGCCGAGGACCGCAGCGAGCCCCCCGACTCCAGCGTGTCGGGGCTTTCGAGGTGTTCTCGATCCAGGCGCTCTAATCTGAGCAGTACCCACCGCCGAAGGCTTTTCGCCATCCATCCCCACGAACGGCCATGCACGAGGTGAACCAGCGGTGAGTCGACTCGTCGAGGGCGAGTGGATGGCCGACGCCGACCTGGAGACGGACGAGGACGGCGAGTTCGAGCGACAGGAATCCGTGTTCCGCGACTGGATCGGCCCCGACGGCGACTTCCCCGTCGAAGCCGGCCGCTATCACATCTACATCTCGCGGGCGTGTCCGTGGGCCCACCGCGTCGCCATGACGCGCGCGCTGAAGGGCCTCGACGACGCCATCTCGCTCTCCATCGTCCAGCCCGAACGCTACGACGAGGGGTGGGAGTTCTCCGACGAGTATCCCGACCCCCTCTACGGCGCCGACTACCTCCGCGAGCTCTACGTCCGTGCCGATCCCGACGTGACCGGCCGGCCGACCGTGCCCGTGCTTTGGGACAAAGAAGAGAAGACCATCGTCAACAACGAGTCCGCGGAGATCATGCGGATGCTCGACGTGGCGGGCCACGAACTCGCCACCCGCGATGTCGACCTCTACCCCGAGGGCTATCGCGACGGGGTCGACAGGCTGATCGGCGACATCTACGACCCCATCAACAACGGCGTCTACCGCGCCGGCTTCGCGGAGTCACAGGCGGCCTACGACCGCGCCGTCGACAACCTCTTCGATGCGCTCGATCACTACGACGACGTGTTAGCCGACCAGCGCTACCTCGCGGGCGACGTGTTGACCGAGGCGGACCTCGCCATGTTCGCCACCCTGGTGCGGTTCGATCACGTCTACCACACTATCCCCACTACGTTCGCAAAGGACGACCGTGGCGTGGACGATCCGCGCTTCGAGAAGTGGAAGCGTCTGCAGGATTACGACAACCTTCTCAACTACACGCGGGACATCTATCAGACCGATTCGATCGACCGGACGGTGAATATGGACCATATCGTCCGGCACTACGCCTCACCCGGTTCCCCGAACTTATATACTCACGATCCGGACGACATCGACTTGGGGCTTACCAAACCCCACGGTCGGGGTGAACTCTCTGGGTCCAGTACTGCTGGCAACGATTGATCAATCTCTCCACCGGCTTGCCAGTCACGTTGAGCCGACGACAGCAGCATCGTGGCTCCAAGCCCTCGCCGTCTGGTGGAATTAATGCCAAAGTTAACACGACCAGAGAGAGCACGAGGAGATTGAATACGAGGTAAACGACCTTACCGGATGGTTTGACGAAGGCGGCGGGGGATAACCGACTTACTCCTCGTTAAGTTTCTCCAATAGCGCGGCCTTCACCTCGGGGTCGTCGAGTAGTTCGTCAAGCGTATCGAGTTTCTCTTGGGTGTCGGCGTCCTCGGGGTCCGTCTCGGCGTAGGATTGCTTCAGGTCGTCCTGAATCTGTTCCTGAGCCGCTTGGGCGTCCGGCCGATAGACCGTCCCACAGCGCGGACACGCGGCCGCAGCGTCCGGAAGCGGTTCGCCACAGTGGCAAATATCGGGCGACAGGCTGCTCCGTTCCTCGTGTTCTCGAATCCCGGCCGCTTCCTCGGCGGCGCGAATGTGATCCTCGTCGGAGAGGTGGGAGTACGTCGATTCCATCACGTCCGAATCCGGCGAGTGGCCGATGAGGTGCTTGACTGTCGCGTCGTCCATCTTGTATTCCCGCTTGGCTATCGTGACGAAGTTGTGCCGGACGCTATGGGGGTTGAGCGGCTTGTCCACCTCAGCTTTCTCTTTCAACTGTTGCATGGCGTAGTTGAGCGTGTTCCGCGACACCATCTCCGTCCCGTTTGTGTTTCGGTAGCGCGGCTTTTGCGTGATGAGGTAGGCATCCGGGTTGTCGGGGGCAGGGTGATACCGGAGCCATTCGCGGATCGATCCCACGGCACCGAGGAGCGGGCGCTTGGTCCCGTTTTCGTCGGCACCTTTGAGTCCTTCCGCGTCGGTGTTCAGGTAATACACGCCTTCGTCCAAGTCGATATCCTTGATCCGAAGTGACCGAATCGCCGTGTTCCGTTGACCCGTGTAGAGGAGGAGATCGAAAATCGCCAAGTCACGGGGGTGTTCGGCGGCGTCACGAATGGCCTCAATCTCGTCTTTCGTGAGCATATCCCGGTCGTCGACGTGCGTGTCGTCGCCCGTGATGAGCACAATATCCTGCGCGTCGACCGCCAGGTCGGAGTGGTAGCGATAGAACCGCCGGGCGGCCGCCTGATAGTTCCGAATCGAGTTATTCGAGAGTCCGCTATCTTTCACGTCTGGGTGATTCCCCGCTCGCATATCCGTCATCAACTGGTTGATCGTGTCGGCGTCGGCGTCGGAAAGCGTCGTGTCGAACTCGCCCCGTTGAAGTCGCTCGGCAGTTCGTTTGAGGTACTGCATCCAGCCGCGGAGCGTGTTTGGTTGCTTGGGCTTGGTATCTTCGGCATACTCCCCGTCACTTGGAAGTGGCGTCGTCATGTCGTCCGGGTCGAAGGCGGCACACAGTTCCTCAATTCGGTCGGCGTCGGCTTCCGATACGTCCCCTCTCTCGGCGGCCCGCTGAAGGGTTCCCTTTGCTTCACGAAGGTTCTCGCGTGGAGTCGTCATGATAGTACAGTTACACCTGAGGAGGATTATAGATTATGGACTATTCATAAAGTGGTAACGTTAGTACATATACCCACTTCAAATGCAACCGGCGGGCCATCCACGAGTACGACAACCTCTGGGAGTACACGAAAGACCTCTACACCACGCCCGGCATCGAGCGCACCGTCAACATGGACCACGTCGTCCGCCACTACTACGTCAGCCACGGCGACGTGAACCCCAGACGGCTGGTGCCGACCGGCCCCGACATCGACTTCACCGAGGGACACGACCGGGACCGACTGCCGGGCGGCCCGCCCGAGGCGCTATAGAATCGCCAGCACGCCCGCGCTCAACCCCAGTGTCACCAGCAGGCGCCCGACGCTCCCGACGAACGTCGCGGCGGCGAAGCGGTAGTAGTCCTCCTCCAGCACCGCGAACGCGTAGATGGAGAGCGTGTCGGGGAAGAAGGGCACGGAGAGGGCGAGCGCGAGGCCGGCGTAGCCCCACCGGCGCGCGATTTCGACGGTCCGGCGTTCGGACCAACCGATCACGTCGAACCGGGAGCGGCGGAGCGCCTTGATGATCGGCCCGGCTTCCTTGGCCTCCTGCCCGATGTGGAAGGCGAAGACGCTCCCGGCGGCCTTCCCGGCGGCCGACGTGAGGATGATGAGCGTCAGTCGCAGTTCGGTCGAGAGGCCGAGATCCAGCGGCGCCAGCAGGACCACTTCGCTGACGCCGGGGAGCGCGAAGGCGATGAGAAACGAGTAGACAAAGATGATGACCAGTCCACCCCACCCCGTCGCCGTCTCGACGAGACGCGTCAGCCACTCCAGGCCGGGGAGACCGAGGGAGTCGAGCACGAGAAGGGGGACCAGTGTCTCCACACCCTCCTCTCCGACGGCGGTGACGTAAGTCTTTCAGATTCCACCGACGACCGACCGGCAGTCGTCGAGATCGTCGACGAACGTGATCAGCATCTCGCGGGTGACGTGTGGCATGCAGACGATGCGCAACTCGCCCCGGGCGGTCCGGGCGAGCCGCCACCCGCACTCGGCCAGCGCGTCGAACAGCGATTCGGGGAGGTCGACTGCCACCAGCGGGAGGACGGGGTCGACCACGTCGAAGCCGCGGTGCGCGAACGCGTCGGCGACCCAGTCCGCGTTCGCTTGCGCACGGTCGTACGCCTGCCGATACCCCGCCGGCCAGAGTTCGGAAAGTGCTGCCGCGGCGCTCGCTACCCCGGCGCCGCTCCGGGTGCCCGTGAGCGTCGCCTGCGACGTGGACTCCAGATACGGCGTCTCGACCGCCAGCGCGTCCATCGTCTCGTCGTCGCGGGCGAGAAAGCCGCCCGCGGGCACCGCCGCCTGTCCGAGTTTGTGCGGGTCGATCGTCATCGTGTCGACGGCGGCGTGGCCGAAGTGCCACGCGTGGTCGGTGAACGGCAGCGCGAACCCACCCCACGCGGCGTCGACGTGGAGGCGAGCGCCGGCGTCGGCGGCGAGGTCGGCGAGCGCCGGGATCGGATCGACCCGGCCATACTCGGTCGTCCCCGCGACACCGACGATCAGCGCGGTGTCCGAATCGGTCAGGGCCGCCATCGCGTCCGGATCGGCGCGACGGTCGGCGTCGACCGGCGCGGTCCGGAGATCGATATCGAGCACTTCCGCGGCTTTCTGAAAGCTAAAGTGGACGCTCTCGGGGGCGACGACGTTCGGATCGACGGTGTCGGCGCGGTTGCGAGCCGCCCGCATCGCCTGGATGTTCGCCTCCGTCCCCCCGCTGGCGACGTAGCCACGGGGCCGGTCGAGGCCAGTCACCGCGCCCAGCACGTCGACCACCTCCCGTTCCAGGCCGGCGACCGAGCGATACGTCTCCGGGTCGCCGGGGTTCGTCGCGAGAAAGCGTTCGGCCGCCGCCCGCGCTTCGGGGTGGGGCCGGGTGCACATGCTTGAGAGGACCCGGTCGAACGTCTGCGGCTGGGGGGCCGCCTGCTCCATGCCACGACACAGACGGCGGGGCCGTTTAGCCGTTGCGTTCCGGCGTATCGCGCCGAATTCGGCCGTCGTGTCCGGCTACCGCACCGAATCGAGGATCAGCCGCTCCTCGATGCGGTCGACCTCTTCGAACACGTCGCCCACGGCGTCGATGTTGGCGCTGATCGAGGTGATTCCCTTACGGACGAGGAAGTCGACCATGTCGGGGTGAGAGCCCGCCTGCCCACAGATGCTCGTATCGACGCCCGCCGCTCGACAGGCGTCGATGGTGTCGCCCATGATGTCGAGAACGGCCGGGTGAAGTTCGTCGAACCGATCGGAGACGTGTTCGTTGTTGCGGTCCACGGCGAGGATGTACTGCGTGAGGTCGTTCGTCCCGAAGGAGACGAAGTCGACACCCTCCGCGATGATGTCCTCGACGCCGAACGCGCTGGCCGGCGTCTCGATCATGACGCCCCACTCGCGCTCCTCGGGGTCGATACCGACGGCGTCCATGTGTTCGCGGGCCGCGGCCACGTCCGACCCGTCGGTGACGAGCGGGAACATGATTTCGAGGTTCTCGTACCCCTGGTCGTAGAGGCGCTTGAACGCCTCGAGCTCGTGTTTGAACACGTCCGGTCGGTCGAGACTGCGGCGGATACCGCGGTAGCCGAGCATCGGGTTGTGTTCGTTGGGTTCCTCGTCGCCGCCTTCGAGCTGGCGGAACTCGTCGGTCGGAGCGTCGAGCGTGCGAACCCGAACTGGCCGGGGGTAGAACTCCTCGGCCACCCGTCGGACACCGCTCGTGAGTTCCTCGATGTAGGCCTCGACACCCTCGTCGCGGATGAACCGCTCGGGCGTCTTGCCCAGCGAGAGGACGAGGTGTTCGAGACGCAGGAGACCGACGCCGTCGGCGCCGGTGTCGGCCGCGCGTTCCGCCGCGTCGGGGATGGAGACGTTCACCTTCACCTCGGTTGCGGTGATCGGCTTGGGCTTCGTTCCGACCGGCGCGTCGTCGTCGGTGCCGGGACTGGCAGCCGACGGGCCGGCCGCGGCGCGGCCCTCGCGGACCGTCCCCATCTCACCGTCGACGGTGATGACCTGTCCGTTCTCCAACGTGTGCGTGGCGCCACCGGTGCCGACGACGGCCGGGACGCCGAGTTCGCGGGAGACGATAGCCGCGTGGGAGGTCATCCCCCCCTCGTCGGTGACGATGGCTGCCGCGCGCTTCATCGCGGGCACCATGTCGGGCATCGTCATCTCGGTGACGATCACGTCGCCCTGGCCCACCTGATCGAGGTGATCGAGTTTCGTGACGACGCGAACCTCACCGGACGCGGTGCCCGGACTCGCGCCGAGACCGGACAGCAGGTGTTCGTCGCTCCCCCCGTCGTCCTCACTCTCGTCGCTCTCCTCGCTCTCGCTCGCACCGTCGTCGATGGTCGTGATCGGTCGGGACTGGAGCATGTACACCTCGCCGCCCGCGACGGCCCACTCCACGTCCTGCGGTTCGCCGTAGTGGTCCTCGACTTTCCGACCGAGTTCGATCAGGCGATCGATCTCCGCCTGCGTGAGCACGCGCTGGTCCCGCTTGTCCTCGGACACGTCGCGTTCGACGGTTTCGCCCGTCTCGTCGTCTTTGACGTGCATCACTTTCTTCGTCGCGACGGTCTCCTGTTCGACCTCGCCGGTCTCGCGGTCGACGACGTAGTTGTCGGGCGAGACCGCGCCCGAGACGACTGCCTCGCCGAGCCCCCACGCCGCCTCGATGATGATGCGCGGGTCGCCCGTCGAGGGGTGGCTCGTGAACATCACGCCGCTTTTTTCCGCGTCGACCATCGTCTGGACGACGACGGCGATGTCGACCTCGTCGTGCGGGAAGCCCTTCTGGTTGCGGTAGTAGATCGCGCGCTGGGAGAACAGCGACGCCCAGCACTCCTGGACGCGGTCCACGAGGTTCTCCTCGGTGACGTTGAGGAACGTCTCCTGCTGCCCGGCGAAGGACGCGTCCGGCAGGTCCTCCGCAGTCGCGGAGGAGCGGACGGCGACGAACGTCTCCCCGTCGCCCATCGTCCGGTACGCCTCGACGATTTCCTCACGTACGTTCTCCGGTACCTCCGTCTCGACGATGAGTTCGTGGGCACGCTCGTGGGCCGCTTCGAGCGCTTCCGAGTCCTCGGAGTCGACGTCGACCGCCGAGAACAGTTCCTCGTCGATACCGGCCTCCTCGATGAACGTCCGGTAGGTACCAGCCGTCACGACGAATCCCGGGGGCACTGGTAGCCCAGCCTCCGTGAGTTCGCCGAGCGAAGCCGCCTTACCACCGACCGTCCCCAGATCGGTAGAACGTACGTCCTCCAGCCAAGCTACAGCCATTTCGTACGCACGAATCCCACCAGAGCCATAAAGAAGGTTTCGAAGCGTGCAACTACGGCGAGATTTGCGACACCGTGACGCGGTGTCTTGTCGGGCGTACCGCAGGAATTCCGCCGGTATCGAGAGACGGCGGCGGTGGGGTCGCTCGGGCGTCCCGAGCAGCCACGAGATCCCCCGATCAGGCCTCGAGAATGTCGTCGTCGTCGGCCGGGGGGACGACGAGCGAGCCATCGAGTGCGGTGACCGCACGCCCACCGACGCGCACGTCGAGATCACCCGTTTCCGACCGGTCGTCAGTAGAGCCGTGCGCCACGCTGCCATCCACTTCGACCCGAACCACACCCGGCCGGTCGACGAAATGCCCCTGTTCGAACCGCATCCGGGAGGGTGGCTCGTCGAAGGCGTCGACCGTGTGAAGATACGCCCCACACGCCCCGCTCGCGGTTCCAGTCACCGGATCCTCCGGCACACCCGCCCCCGGCGCCCACATCCGGGCGTGCAGCGTCGAATCCGCGTCCAGCGCATCGAACGTGAACGCATAGACGCCGGTCGCGCCGTGCTCGGCCGCGAGCGCAGCCACCGCATCCATGTCCGGATCGGCCCCGCCGAGATGTTCCAGAAAGTTCACCGGAACGATCAGGAACGGGAGGCCGACCGTCGCCACTGCGGCGGGGAGGTCGGCACCCACATCCTGCATCGCCGCGGGATCGATCCCGAGCGCCTCGCCCGCGCGCTCGTAGTCGAGGTCGATTACCTCGACGCTCGGCTCGCCGGTTTCCATCCACGCGACGCCCTCGTCGGTCACCTCGACGCCGATCACACCCGTGTTGGTCCGCAGTCGCCCCGCACCGGCGTCGAGAGCGCCCTCGTCGTGGAGGTGAACGAGACTGGCGATGGTGGCGTGACCGCACAGATCCACCTCCTGCTCGGGCGTGAAATAGCGGACCCGACGGTCCACGTCTGCGTCGGCGTCCTCGGTGAGGAAGGCCGTCTCGCTCGCCGATAGTTCGCGGGCGATCCGCCCCATCTGCTCGGCGTCGAGGCCGTCGGCGTCCGGGACGACGCCCGCGGCGTTGCCGGCGAGGGGTTCGTCCGCGAACGCGTCGATCAACAGGGTGCGGCGCGTCTCCATGCCCCGTCGTGGACCGGGTGCGACAAAAGCCGTGGGGTCGGAAACGTAAACCCTTACCTGCCGGCCGCCGGAGTCGCCGCTATGAGCGACCTCCCGGACGATTTTACCTGCACGATCACCAACTGGGAGTACATCTACGGGCTCTGCCGGGACGTGGCCGACGAGGTGCGTACCGCGGAGTTCGACCCCGACGTGATCGTCGCGCTCGCCCGCGGGGGCTGGTTCGCCGGCCGATGTTGCTGTGACTTCCTCGGCCTCGACGACCTCACCAGCCTCAAGATGGAACACTACGTCGGCACGGCGGCGAAAGGGGCCGACCCCGAGGTGCGCTACCCGATGCCCGAGGGGAGCGTCGAGGGGAAGGACGTGCTGATCGTCGACGACATCGCCGATACGGGCGAATCCCTCCACCACGCCTACGAGTACGTCACCGACCGCGACGCCGACACAGTGCGGACGGCGACCCTCCAGCTCCTCCACACCAGCTCGTTCGATCCCGACTTCGTCGGCGAACGCCTCGACGAGTGGGCGTGGATCGTCTACCCGTGGAACTTCATCGAGGATATGATCGATCTGATCGCGGGCGCCATGGAGCGAGCGGACGCGGAGACGTTCGACCGCGAGGCGATCCGGAAACGTCTCGCCGCCGATCACGACATCCAGCGCATCGAGATGGAGATCGCCCAGCCCGACCGCCTCGACGAGGTCCTCACGGAGATGGAGTGCCGCGACGTGATCGACCCGGTAGGCACCGATCGGTGGCGTCTCGCGTAACGTGCCCCGCGCCGTCACCGCTGCCGACCGCCGAGGAGCGGATGGGGGGATCGCATGACCTCCCTGCTCTCGATCTTCGCGACCGCCATCCTCCCCATCATCACCCTCGCGGGCGTGGGATTCACGCTCGGCCGTCTCCGTGATGTCGACATCGGCCCGCTCAACACCGTCACGGTGTACGTCCTCGTCCCGGCGCTCATCTTCCACAGCATCGCCACCGCGTCGTTCGGTGGGGCGACGCTCGCTCGCATCGGCGCCGCCACCGCGGCGTACCTGCTGACGATGGTCGTCATCGCGGAGGTGGTGGGCCGGCTCCTCGGCCAGAGCGAACCCGTGTTGAGCGCGCTCGTCCTCGTGAGCGCCTTTCCCAACTCGGGCAACTACGGCATCCCGCTCTCGGAGTTCGCCTTCGGCCCGGAGGGTCGGAGCACCGCCGTCGTCTACCTGACCGTCCAAGCGATCCTCCTCTACACCGGTGGCATCTACGTCGCCCAGCGAAGCGGCGGCACTCGTGGCTTCGGGGGCATGAAGCGTGCACTCAAGATCCCGCTCGTCTACGCCGTCGTCGCCGCCCTCCTCGCCCGCTATCTGGGCCTCGTGCCGCCCGCGGGAAGCACCGCGATGGCGACGCTCTCGCTCGTCGGTAACGCCTCCATTCCGCTCATGCTCCTGATCCTCGGCATCCAACTCGCCGACACCGACTACGGCACGGCGCTCTCACAGGTCGGCATCCCCACCGCCCTGAAGATGGGCCTCGCCCCGTTCGTCGGCGCCGGCATCGCCCTCCTGGTCGGCTTCGAGAACCCGACCGTCGGGCGGACGTTCGTCCTCGAGTGTGCGACGCCCGCGGCCATCACACCCCTCCTCCTCGTCGTCGAGTTCGGGGGCGAATCAGCCGGCGACAGCGGCCTCTCCGTCGCCGAGTACGTCAGCACCACCGTCCTCGTGACGACGCTCCTGAGCGTGCCGGTGCTGACCGTCCTCATCGCAGTGCTCGAATCCGGCGTCGTGGTCTGATACTGTCGGCTGTAACTGTACGGACTTACGGCCGGCAGTATGAACGCGACCACGTTTGATAATCGGGCCACGGCGTTTAAGCCACCCCGCCGCCGACGATGGATGAATGCGCGAGAGAGACGGCCTCGACTACGTGCTCGTTCTCGTCGTCGCGGTGCTGGCGGCGGTCCACATCCCACCCTACGCAGTCGCCAAACGCGAGACGGTCGAAATCGCTCACGAGACAGGTCTCGTCGCCGCCGCCAACCTGTTGCTCGACGTCCGAGTCGGCGTGGTTCTCCTCGCCGTCCTCGGGCTCGCTATCCTGCTCGTGGTCACGGACAATGTACCGACCCGTTAGTCCGCCACGACTTCGTCGCCCAACGGCTCGAACCCGTGGATCTCCCCGGCCGTCTCGCACGTCGCGAGACGACCTCTACGGAACGTCGTACGTCGATGCCGGCGGTCGCCGACCCCGGGGCGACCGCCGGTGAACAGGTACGGCGCTCCGTATCAGTCCGCCACGGCTTCGTCGCCGACCCTCGGCGCCGACGGATCACGAATCCACAGATCGCCGAAGAGGTCGTCCTGCCGGAGTTTGATCTCGCCGCGGTGGGCAAGAAAGAGCAGTGCGAGGAAGGTGTCGACCGGGGCACCACCCGCCTCGCGCACCTCCGCGAACAATACCTCGGTGCGCCCGGCGTCGTAGTGGGAACGAACCGTCTCCCGCACCGTGTCGATCGTCGTCTCGATGTCCTCGGTGTGGGTGGTGCCCGTCACGTCGTCCTCGGTCGGTTCGCCGCCCTCGCGGAAGTCGTCCGCGGCGTGATAGTCGAGCGTCTGCGTCCCGCGGTCGTACCCCTGTGGCGACCGGGAGGTGTCGTACGATCGCGACTCCTTCCACCACGAGTTCCGCTCGGCCTCGCGGAGTTCGCGCACGAGTTCGTCCAGCGTCTCCGGCGAGCCGCGGGCGTGTTTCCGTTCCAGCCGCCGGTCGAGTTCAGCGTCGAGCGCGTCGATGGGGTCCGGACCGTCGAAGTCGGGGTCGCCACCCTCCATCGCCACCTCCCACGGCTCCGGCTCCGCTTCCGGTTCGTCGGGGCCGTCGTCGAGGAGCGCGTCACTTTTCATCCGCAGGAGGACGCTCGCGTAAAAGAGCGCCCGTCCCGACGTGCGGAGGTCCGTCTCGTCGAGATGGTCGAGGAAGGCGTCGGTCACGTCGACGATGTCGATATCCCACGGGTCGATGTCGCCGTCTTCGGCCAACTTGACCAGGACTTCGACGGGCTCCACCTCGTCGTCGTCGGTCCCTGGCAGGCTCACGTCGTCGGGGACGTGCTCAGTCATCGGCGGGTACCTCCGGGTCGCCGTCCAGCCGGATACCGGTCACGGCACTCACGTTGTCACCCTGCATGGTGACGCCGATGGCGCGCTCGGAACGGTCCAGGAGCGCCGAGCGGTGGGAGACGACGACGAACTGCGCCTCACCGGCCAGGTCGTCGACCATCTCCCCGACACGCTCGGCGTTGGCGGCGTCGAGGAAGGCGTCCACCTCGTCCAGCGCGTAGAACGGCGCGGGGTTGTGGCGCTGGATGGCGAAGATGAACGCGAGCGCCGTCAGCGACTTTTCGCCGCCGCTCATGGCGTCCAGACGTTGGATCGGCTTGTCGCCCGGCTGGGCCTTCATCGTCAGCCCGCCGTCGAAGGGGTCGTCCTCGTTCTCCAGATGCAGTTCGCCCGTCCCCGCGGACAGGCGCTCGAAGATGTCCTGGAAGTGGGCGTCGATGGCGTCGAACGCCTCCATGAACGTCTCCTTCTTTCGTGCCTCGTAGCCCTCGATGCGCTCCGCGATGGCGTCGCGCTCGTCGACGAGCGTGTCGCGGCGCTCCTGCAGATCCGCCAAGGCCGCCTCCACCTCGTCGTACTCGTCGATGGCCAGCATGTTGACCGGTTCTAGCTCCTCCATCTCGGCTTCGAGACGCTCGACGTTCTCCTCGACCTCGTCGTGGTCCGGGATCTCCGTGGGGTCGTACGCTCCCACTTCGTCTTCGAGTTCGCTGATCTCCCACTCCAGCCGCTCGGTCGTCTCTTCGAGGTCGTCGATCTTCGACTCCACCGCGGCCACGCGCTCGCGGGCGGTGTCGCGTTCCGCCCGCGCCTCGCGCAGCTCCGACTGGAGGTCCCGTCGCTCCGCCTTGAGATCCGCGAGCTCGTCCTCCAGATCCTCGATGGCAGCACGTTTCTCCTCGAGTGTCGCCTCGTGCTCCTCGATTTCGGCCTGGACGTCCTCAATGCGCTCCTCGGCCGCGGCTTTCCGGTTCTGAGCCGCTTCGATCGTCGATTCGAGATCGTCGATGGACTCCTCGGTGTACTCCACCTGGACCTGCCGCTCGTTGAGCTGGGCGTCGAGGTCGTCCATCTGATCCTCCAGCTCGTCGATCTCACCTTCGATCTCCTCTTTGTTCGCCGTGAGTTCGGGCACCCGCGAGTCCGCGAGTTCCGCTTCCAGGTCCGCGATGTCGCCTTCGATCGTCTCGATCTCGCCGTCGAGCCCCGCGATCCGATCCTCCAGACCGCTCATCTCCGCGTCGACCTCGTCGCGCTCGTCGCGGAGGTCGTCGAGTTCGTCTTCGAGATCGGTGATCTCGGCCGACACCGCCTCGACCTCTCCTTGCACGTCCTCGATTTCGCTCTCGAGGTCGCGCACGCGGTCGGTCGCGTCGCTCTTGCGGTCGCGGGCGTCGTCGAGACGAGACTCCACGTCCCGGATCTCCTCGCGCACGTGCCGGCGGTCGTCCTCCAAGCTCTCGATCTCCTCCGCGAGACGTTCGATCCGCCCCTTTCCACTCTTGGTGAAGGAGTAGCGGGAACCGCCGCCGGAGCCGCCGGTCATCGCACCGCTTTTCTCGACCAGGTCGCCGTCGAGCGTCACGAGGCGGTAGTCGCCCATCAGGTCGCGGGCAGTGTCCATGTCCTCGACGACGAGCGTCGAGCCGAGGACGTACGAGAAGACGCCAGCGTAGCGGTCCTCGTAGTCGACGAGGTTGCGCGCGAAGTCGACGACGCCCGGGTGAGCGGGCTTGCTGGGCAGCCCCCGACGGTCCATCTCGGGGATGGGGAGGAAAGTCGCCCGTCCGGCGTTGCGGGATTTGAGGTAGTCGATACAGCTCGCCCCGACGCCGTCCGAATCGACGACGACGTTCGCCAACCGGCCGCCAGCGGCGGTCTCACAGGCGGTGGCGTACTCGGTGTCGACGCTTCCCAGCTGACCGACGGCACCGTGAACGCCGTCGATACCGGCGTTCAAAACGGTGGTGACCGATCGGGGCCACGAGTCGTCGCCGTCCCGGCTGGCGCGAGCCTCTAGCTCGGCGTACTCGTTTTGCTTCGCGCGGAGGTCGTCCTCGATTTCGTCGAGCTGGTCGCTTAGATCGGCCTTCTCCTCGCGCAGCTCCTCGATGGCCGACTGGATCTTCTCGCGATTCTTCTCCGCACGGTCGAGCTCGCCGTGCAGATCCGAGAGTTCGGCCTTCAGGTCCGGCACCCGTTCGTGGGCCGCCTCGAGTTCCGCCTGTGCCTCGCTGATCCGGTTCGAGCGCCGCCGCGCCTCGTCGAGTAGGCGGTCTTTCTCCCGCTGAGCGTCGTTGCGCTCGGTCTTTTTCTCTTCCAGCGCGGCCTTGCGCTCGGCGAGTTCGTCTTTGAGCTCGTCGAACTCGGTGTCGACGCTCTCGATTTCGGCCTCGACCTCGGCGAGCTCCTGCTCTTTCGCTTCGATGTCACCTTTGATCGACGCCTTCTCGACCTTGATCGACCGAATCTCGTCTTCCAGGTCGTCGAGCTCCTCGGTTTTGCGATCGAGGGTGACGAACGCCTCCCGACGCTCCCCCTCGGCCTCCTCGATTTTCTCCTCCTGGTTCTCGATGGTCGCTTCCAGCCGACCGATTTCGCCTTTGATCTCCTCGATGTCGCCTTTGATTCGGAGCTGTTCGTCCTCGCCCTTGCGCTCGATTTCACGGGTGAGGTCGTCGAGCTCGTCTTCCAACTCGTCGACGGCGGCGGCCGTCTCGTCGAGCGTCGACTGTCGGTCGGCGAGTTCCTGCTCTTTCGCTTCGACGTGTTTCCGTGTCCGCGAAAGCGCCGTCCGCTTCTCCTCCAGCTCGGCGGCCTTGAGGTAGCTCTCGTACTCCTCCTTTTCCTCGCGGAGCGACTGGTACGCAAGCGCCGTCTCGCGTTCGTCCGCCAGCTGATCGAGCCGGTCTTTCTTCTCCTCGATGCGGAGGTCGGCCTCGTCGATGCGCTCCTCGACGGTCTCGAGTTCCTCGTAAGCGTCTTCCTTTTTGGCGTCGAACTCCGCGACGCCCGCGATCTCGTCGATGATCGTCCGGCGCTGCCCCGCGGACATGTTGATGATCTCGGTCACGTCGCCCTGCATGACGACGTTGTACCCCTCAGGGGTCACGCCCGCCTGCGCCAGCAGGTCGCGGATGTCCGAGAGATTGACCGAGCGGCCGTTGAGGTAGTAGTACGAGTAGTAGTTGTCCTCGGTCTCCTTGACGCGGCGCTTGACGGCGATCTCGTCCACGTCGCCCACGTCCTCGGTGCCGGCGGCGTTGACCACCTGCGAGCGATCGAGCGTGCCGTCGGCGTTGTCGAGGACGACGGTGACGCTGGCCTCCCGGGGGCCGGAGCGCTCCGCGTCGTCCTCGTGACCGGGGTTGTAGATGAGGTCGGTCAGCTTCTCGGCGCGGATACCGCGGGTGCGCGCGAGCCCCAGCGCGAAGAGGACGCCGTCGATGATGTTGCTCTTGCCGGAGCCGTTCGGGCCGGTGATGACCGTGAAGTCCTCGTAGAAGGGGATGCGCGTCTTCCGGCCGAAGCTCTTGAAGTCGTCCAGTACCAGCTCAGTGATGTGCATGTGGGGCGAGGACCCCGATCAGGCGACGATGATGTCGTTGCCGTCGGAGCCGTCGTCGTCTTCTGCCTCGCTCTCGTCGGTGGCGTCCGCCTCGGCATCGGCTGCCGTCTCCGGCTCCGACGGCGCCTCCGAGTCCGAGTCCGAGTCCGATGGCACGCCCGTCTCGGGGGCCGGATCGGTGGCGTGTTCGACTTCGGCGTGGGCGGACTCGCGACGCTCCGGCGTCCGCGAGTTGTCGACGCCCTCGTTTGCTTCGAGCTGTCGGAGGCGTTCCCGCGTCTCGACGAGTTCCTCGGTGAGGCCGTCGACCGCGGCCTGCAGTTCCGCGACTTGAGATTCGAGCTCCTCCACCCTGTTGCTCATGCCCGTATGGGGTAGCCCCGGACGTATAAAGGTACGTCAGACATTCACCAGGTTGCGGAGGGGTTCGGCTGGCGGCAGTACTGCGGTTGCCCGCGACTGTTTCGCGGCGTTCGCCACCGGAGGGGAAACACTCACGTCAAGGAGCCTATACTTATGGCGTAGGCAGTGCCGGTGGTTCGCCGAACTGTCTTGGCGAACCACCGGAAATGACTCACGCTAATCACTATGAGACGGGCTTCGGTACGGACATACGCCCGCCCGACCCCGTCCCGAACCGCCGACGCTTAGTGTCTCGGTACCCGATCCCCGCCTATGCGCCACGTCGGACTGAAAGCCCGCATGGCGGTCGTCGGATCGATCCTCTTCGGGTTCTACGCGGTAGCCGCCGTCGTCGTCATGGGCGTCTTCCAGTGGCCGCTCGCCTTGGTCCTCCTCGGGAGCGTCCTCTTCGTCGGCGTCCAGTACAAGATCGGCAAGTGGATGGCGCTCCGGAGCGTCGGTGCCGAGGACCTCCCCGAAGAACGAGCGCCCGACCTGCACCGCCGCGTCGAGTCGCTCTCGCGGGACATGGGCATCGACAAACCTCGCCTCATGATCGCGAGCATGGGTGTTCCCAACGCCTTCGCCGTCGGCCGGAAGGGGGCCGGAACGGTCGTCGTGAGTCAGGAACTCCTGCGAACCCTCGACGACGACGAGGTGGAGGGCGTCCTCGCCCACGAACTCGCCCACATCCGCAACCGTGACGTGGTGATGATGGTGCTCGGACAGGGCATCGCCTCCATCGTCGCCATCGTCGCCCAGTGGGCCGTCCTGCTGACTGGCGACAACGACATCGCGGACTTCTTCCTCGCCATCGTCGTCGGCCAGCTCACTCAGATGCTGGTGATGCTGTTCGTCTTCGCTATCTCCCGGTACCGCGAGTACGTCGCCGACAGCGATGCAGCGGCGGAAATCGGGAGCGGCGAACCCCTCGCTCGCGCCCTGGAGAAGATCAGCAGCGGCGCCCAGCGACGGGATGGAGAGGTGGACGCGCAGGTGAACGCGCTGTGCATTTTCGACGACCGCGGCGGCCTCGCGAACCTCCTCGCGACGCACCCGCCGGTCGAGAAGCGGATCGAACGCCTCCGGAGTCGATGACCGACATCCGGACCCTGTTGGCGGCCGTCCTCGGCGTCATCCTCGGACTCCTCTGTCTGCTCGCCCCCGAAGCGGTGGTGCGCGCCCAGACCGTCGGCCGCCGGCCCGACGGCCGCGGCGGCGAGTACGGAACCGACGCCGATTCCGACCGATGGCGACGACTCGTGCAGGTGCTCGGCGGTGGCTGTCTCCTCCTCGGTCTCTACTTCGGCTACACCACGCTCTGGTGAGACGGATTGTTGTAACTGTTTGCCGGTGGTTCGCCGGACCAGTTTGGCGAACCACCGGTAAAGACGTACAATAAACCGTATGAGCCCACCGGCCGTCACCGAACACGGTCGAACGCCGGACGGAGGCTCGCGATCGTCTCCTCCTCGTGGGCGCCCTCGTGGAGGTGGAAGTGGCCCGCGATGCCGAATCGGTCGAGATGGCCTCCGAGCGTGTGCAGGAACTGATACACCTCGTCGGGCGGAGAGTACTGGAGGAGGACGGTCAGCGACTGGAAACAGAAAGTCGTTTCGGGGGCGCGCTCCGCGTGTGTCTCCAGCAGTTCGGTCAGCGTGACGCCGAGGTCGGTGAGATTGCCGGGCGAGTCGACGAACTCAGTCCGGACGGCGGTGTCGGCGGGGGCGGCGTCCGCGATCCGATCCGACGGATCGCCAGCGAGCCACGAGGCGGCGTCGTACACGACGAACGTCGCCCGAGGCGGGGCGTCGACGGCGGCCCGCCACTCGTCAAGCCACCGGGCCGGCGACCCGGCGAAGGCGACAGCGAGAATGTCGTCTCCCGCGGGGTCGGGCGCGGCACGGGCACACTGGCGAGCCCCGATCGCCGTCCGCGTCTCGGACAGGTGGAGCGTGCTCACCGGGAGGGCATCTGGCGGGATACCATCACCTCGACTAACAGTTTGGCCCACGGCAATTAACGCCTGTGGCAGCCGGCAGTCGCTGAGCGGTCAGCGGACGCGGGCAACGGCACCGAGGCCGAGAACCACGAGACCCACGACGGGGACGACCGGCACGTCGAACGGACCGACGACGGGGACCGAGAGAGTGACCGACGTACCGAGGACGGACGGGATCGGGATCGTTACGCCGATCAGGGGGATCGTCAGGCTACCGCCGTCGGTATCGGCGGGCGACGGGGTCGGCGTGACTGGCGTCGCCGTCGGTCCGCGTGTCGGGACCGGCGTCGGCGTGGCTGTCGCCGTCGATGCCGCCGTCGCCGTCGGCGTGTCGGCCGTCAGTGTCCGGTTGAGCGAGACGACGTGTTCGGTGCCGTCGGAGTCGAGGACACGCAGCCGTACCGTCACGTCGTCGCCCGCGGGTGCGTCGAGACGCCGCTCGAAGGAGAGGTCGGTCACGATACCCTCGTCGTGGATCGAGGCGATGTCGACGACCTCACCGTTCGCGACCGTCTCGACGCTCGCCGACGCGATTTCACCGTCAGTCGCCCGCCCCCGGACGGCGACCGTCCCCTCGGTGACGTACTGCGTGCCAACGGGATCGAGACGGAGGTCGGGCGCGACAGTCCGGCGGACAGTCACGATCCGCTCGACGGAGTTGCCCGCCGTGTCGGTCGCGTTGACGACGATAGCCGTCGACCCCGGGAAGAGGGTGCGGTTCGTCTCGAACACGACCCGGCCGCGCGTGGGATCGGGCCGACCGATACCCGGTTCGACGACGAACGTGGTACTCGATCCGTTCGCCGGTCGGACCGTGACGCTCCGTATCTGTCCGTTGTCGGTCGCACGGCCGCGGAGACTGAGACTCGTCGGTGACCGGCGGATCGCGGAGAGGTTGGACAGCGTCGGCGGCGCCGTATCCTCCACGACGATCAGCAGGCGGTGTTTCCGGACGTGGCCCAGTTCGTCGTAGTACCAGGCCGTGACGTTGTTCCGACCGACGCCGAGAAAGAGCGGCTGGGAGAAGGAGCCGTCGAACCCCGACGCGGTGTAGATCTCGCGGTCGGTCCGGGTGTTAGCCCCGACCGAGAACGTGGTTTCGCGGACGATCCGGAGGTGGGCGACACCTGTGACGTCGGTGAAGTTACCCGCGAGGACGACCCGGGAGCGGTTCACGGACACCGATTCCGGCGGCGGCGCGTACTGGTCGGTCTCGAACGGCGCGGTGTACTGGACGTACGGCCGTTCGACGTCTTTCGTGACCGTCACTTCGTGAGTAGTGACACCGTCGGTCTTGACGACGACGGTGAGCGTGTGCTCGCCACTCGCCAGTTCGAGGTCGAACGACTCGTCGAACGACGTGGCGTTCGGCGTGGCCCGGCGGACGGTCGTCCCGTCGACGCGGATGGAGACGACACGGATAGATCGGTCGGCGTCGACGCCCACGTCGACGGTCGGGTTCGACTCGACGGTCGTGGCGTCGCCGTCGGCCAGCGACGCCGCGCCAACGGTGACGGTGATCTCCGGCGGCGTCGCCGCAGTACCGGTGGGAGCGACACCGGCCGCGAGCGTGGCGACGAGGAGAGCCGAACACACGAGGCGGGCAGCGGTCGATCCCATGGCGTATCCACTCGTCCGGCGGCACGGGGTTTGAAGATGTGGGCTACCTTCTCAGTGGTGAGAATCGGGCGCGATGGCGCCGTCGCTACGGCGTCGATGTGTCGGGAAAAATCGAAGTGCTAGCGAAAAACGCTCGTCGCCTTAGAGGCGAACGACGTTGGTCGCGCGCGGACCCTTGGGAGAGTCTTCGATTTCGAATTCGAGTTCCTGTCCTTCTTCGAGGTCCGGGCCGCCCACGTCTTCCATGTGGAAGAACACGTCGTCGTCCGCGTCCTCAGTTTCGATAAAGCCGTAACCGCCAGTGTCGTTGAAGAAATCAACCGTACCAGTTGCCATTGCACCCAAACCTAGGCCCCCTCGACGGATAAGACTTCCGTGATGGAGAGACACACACGATACGGAGCAGCGCGATCGGCCACCGTAACCGGCGGCGCGACCGAGTCGGATCACGACCGAAGCATTAGTTAGCGCCCGCAGGCAACGCTACTGGCACGTGTCGCAAGTCGTGTCGCCCGTCGTCGCGTACGCGCTGGCGTTCGCGCTGGCCGGAGCGATTTGTACAGTCGGCGTCCGTCGCGCCCGACGGGTCGAAGACGCCGACACTCGCCACGGACTGGTGGCCCTCCTCGCGACGAGCGGGAGTTGGGCCATCGCTCACGCCGTCCTCCTAGTCATCCCCTCGACGGAGCTAAAGACGACGGTGTATCTCGTCGGATTGATCTTCGGATTCAGCACCGTCTTCGCCTGGCTCTACTTCTGCTCGGCGTACACCGGGCGGACGTACCACCGGCGCACGGCCTACCGTCGGGCGGCGATCGGCCTGTACCTGCTCGTCGTCGGTGTGAAAGTTACGAATCCGATCCACCACCTCTATTTCACCACTGCACTCGTCGCCGACCCGTTTCCCCATCTGGCGATCCAGCAGGGGCTGTTCCACTGGATCGTCACGGGACTTTCCTACATGCTCGCCGCTGTGGGGATGTTCTCGCTCTTCGAGACGTTCGCGGAGTCGGAGTACGACGCCACGCCACTCGCGGGGCTGGTCGCCCTCGCCGGGCTCCCGGTCGTCCTCGACATCGTCGGCTACGCGACCCCACAGCTGCTCGATATGATCCACGCCCCGCTCGGCGTCGCCGCGTTCACCCTCGGCGTGCTGTTCGTCTTCGAGAACCGGTTCCTCGCCGTCCAGCTCACCGAGGGCGTCCAGGGACCGACGATCTTTCTCGATCGCGAGGGGCGGATTCGCGAGTTCAACCGCGCGGCACGGCGGCTGTTCCCCGACCTCGACGGTGCGGTCGGCGACGCCGTCGAGGCCGTGCCGGCGTTGGCCGCGGCACTCGGCGGAGACACGGAGACGGTCACCGTCGAGGTCGAGGGCGAGCATCGCCACTACGTCGTGAGCCAAAACGCGTTCGAGATCGGACAGGGTTCGCTCGGCCGGATCGTCGTGTTCTCGGACGTGACACGGATCGAACGTCAACGCCGCGAGCTCGAACGCCACAACCGGCAGCTGGAGGATCTCTCCGGAGGCATGCGCCACGAACTCCGCAACGCCGTGACGATCATCCGCGGCAACGTCCAGTGGGCGATGGATCAACTCGAAGCCGGAAACGTAGACGGGGCGCGGACCGCGCTCCGGAAGGCGACGGACACGACCGACCGGACCACGGGACTGATGAACGACTTCGCGACGCTGGCGCAGTACGGCCGAACGGTGACCGACACCACGGCGACCGGAGTCCGGAAGACGGTCGAGTCGGCCTGGCCCGACGACACCGACGCCACCCTCGACATCGAGGGCGCGGGATCGATCGAGGCCGACCCCGCTCGGTTCGAACTCCTCTTCACCCGCGCGTTCGAGTTCCTGCTCGACAACGGCGCGTCGACGGTCGTCGTCGAGGGCCGCGACGACGGAGTTACCATCACCGGCGACGGCGAGCCGCTGCAGGGCGAGTCGGAGCGCTACTTCGACTACGGCGACGCCGTGTCCAACGCGACGAACGGGACGGCGCTCCCCATGGTTCGGACGCTCGCACAGGTTCACGGCTGGGAAGCGACGATCGACGCGACCTACGAGGACGGCGTCCGAATCGTCGTCACGTGGGCAGCGTCGGCGCGCGTGGGCAACGGAGACCCGTAAGCGAGCGATCAGATCAGGTACGACTTTGAGGGATGGGCACCGAACGACCCGTATGGCCGACCTCGACTCGACGACGCTCACGCAACGGCTCACACTGATCACGGTCGCTCGACTGGCAGAAGCGGACGAGGTGCCGGCTCACGCCGGCGAAATCGCCCGGGCCTGCTCCCGACAGGTCGACGCCGTCGACGCCGACATCGTGGGGTCCGTCTCCGAGGCGGCGACCACGCGCGCGCTCAACGAACTCGAAGCCGAAGACCTCGTTCGGATGGCGACCGACGGCAGCGACTCCCCCGTCGGGAAGGGGCGCCCGGAGTACGAACCCGAACTCGACACGTCGACGCTGTCCGACGCGTTCGAGGACGACGAGCGACTCGAAGAGCTCCTCGAACGGCTTTAGCCGTCGGGCGCGAATACGAGGGCGTCCCGTCCGGCCCCACCCCGGCGGGCGTCCGAACCCGTCTCCGCTCACCGCGGCGCGAGCGTATCGCTTCCGGCGACCCCGCCGTCGTACGTGCGGGCGATCCCGAGCAGCCGATTGTACTTCGCGAGTCGTTCGGAGCGGGCGAGCGAACCGATTTTGATCTGTCCGGCGTCGAGACCGACCGCCAGGTCGGCGATGGTAGCGTCACAGGTCTCGCCGGAGCGCGCCGACACGACGGGCGCCCAGCCGGCGTCCTGTGCCCGTTCGAGGACGCGCCGGGTCCGGGTGATCGTCCCCGCCTGATTCGGCTTGATGAGTGCAGCGTTGGCGGCGCCGGCGTCGACGGCGCGGTCCAGCCGCTCCGCGTTCGTCGCCAGCAAGTCGTCGCCGAGCAACTGCACGCGGTCACCGACGCGGGCGGCCAGCCGTTCCCACCCCATCCAGTCGTCCTCGGCAAGAGGGTCCTCGACGGAGACCACGGGATAGGCGTCGATCCAGTCGGCCACGCGGTCGATCATCGCCGCCCGGTCCAGTTCGTCGCCGGCGAGTTCGTACCGGTCGCGGTCGGCGTCGTAGAAGTGGGTCGCGGCCACGTCGACGGCGATTCCCACGTCGTCACCCGGCGCGTAGCCCGCGTCGCGGATGGCGTCGACGAAGCGATCGAACGCGGCCTCAGCCTCGGCGACGGACGGCACGAACCCACCCTCGTCGGCGACCGGCGGGGGGTGCTCGCCCGAACCGATCCGGGCGCCGGCCGCCCGCCGCACCTCCCACGCCATCTCCAGCGCCTCGGGGTACGTCGTCGCCCCCACGGGGACAGCGAGGAAGTCCTGAATCGGCAGGTCAGCCGCGGCGTGGAGACCGCCGCTCAGAATATTGACCATGGGCATCGGCAGGTCGCCCGGACCGGCGTCGGGCGCCAGCACCGCGTAGAGCGGTCGGCCGGTCGCCGCGGCCGCGGCGTGGACAACGGCGCCGGAGACACCGAGGACGGCGTTGGCCCCAAGGTTCGACAGGTTCGCCGTGCCGTCCCGGTCGACCAGCGCCTCGTCGACACCGACCTGATCGGTTACCGACCGCCCCACGACGACGGGCGCGAGGTCGTCGCGGACGGTCGCACAGGCCTCCCGTACCCCGCGGCCGCCGTAGCGGTCGCCGCCGTCGCGGCGCTCGACGGCCTCGTGGGCGCCCGTGCTCGCTCCGGCGGGGACGGTGAACTGCCCGCTCCCATCGCGCGTCTCGACCCGAACCCGGACCGTGGGGTCGCCGCGGGAGTCGAGAACTTCCCACGCGTCGACCGCGGTTATCTCGGTCATAGCGCCTCGGCCTCTTCGCGGGCGAGCGCCGCGAACCCGCCGAGCCCGTCGGCGTCGCCGCGGAGCGTTCGCTTGGCGACCCGGCGGAGGGCGTCGGCCACCGCCTCGCACTCGACGTACTCGACCGGCGACTTGCCGTCGACACGGGCGAGCATCAACACGGCGAGTTCGGCCACCGTCTCGCGCTCGATGTTCCAGTCGACCGCGCGGTCGTAAGCCGTCCAGAACCGGTCGGCCGCGTCGGCGTAGGCCGCGTGCTGCTCGTGGTTGTAGATGGACTTGATGAACAGGTGGTTCAGCATGAACGCGGTGTCGAAGGCGGGGTCACCCCAGTGAGCCACCTCGAAGTCGAGTATCCACGGGACAGTGTCGGGACCGACGAGGACGTTCTTCGGGCTGTAGTCGCCGTGGACGAGCGTCCGCGACGTATCCAGCAACCGGTCGATCTCCTCGTGGATGGCGTCGGCCACGTCGGGATGTCGCTCCGCGGTGGTGCGGTGGTAGGGGTCGACGCGCAACTGGTCGAAAGGGCGCTTGCTGGCGAAGCGCTCGCGCACCTCGTCGTCCGCCGCCGTGGCGTCGTGGACGGCACCGAGCACCTCGCCGACGGTGGCGGCGACGCCGGCGTCGACGCGGCCGGCGAGCAGATCCGTCTTCCACATCTCCGCGTCCGCAGGCGCGCACTCGATGGCGACGACGTGGTCCGGTTCGTGCGTCTCGCTGACGACGCTCGGTACCTGGGCCGCGACGTTCGTGTCTCGGAGGACGGCGTCGTAGGCGCGGATCGCGTCGGCCTCGTTGTGGACGCGGTCCACGTCCGCCGGCCAGTCGTCCTCGACGGCGAGGTTCGGGAGCGGGCGCTTCACGACGAGACAGTCGTCGTCCCAGGTGACCTGGTAAACGTGGTTCGAGACGCCACCGCCGAGCGACCGTGCGGTCGCGTCGGCGTCGGCGGGGATGACGCCCGCCGCCCGGAGGTGGGAGACGGCCGCCTCGGGGGTAAACTCCGTGGCTTCGGTCATTCGTCCCTTCCGACCCTGCCCGCTCACTTCAGGTTTGCTCACGTCGCCCGTCCGACGCCCGTCGGACGATCCGGGAAACGGTTATGCTCGTCAGGGCGCGAGTCGTGAGCATGTGTCCCATCAGGCGCTGTCACGTCTGCGGGAGCCACTTTCGCCGGTCGCCGGAGCGTCGACACGGCCGAATCCGGGTTCGCGAAACGGCGGCGCCGGACACGACGCTGCCCGACTCGGCGTTCGTCTGTGCCGGCTGTCGACCGGAGGTGGTGGACCTAACACGACACTGGGAGCCACGCGAACCGGGAGCCGACACCTGCAGCTTCTGCGACCGGCCGGCCGAAGAGACGGGGCTGGTCGCGCTCGCGAGCATCGTCGACGACCGCGTCGTCTCGCAGGGAATCTACCCGCTCTGTCGGGAGTGTGAGGGCATCTTCGCAACCTTCCTCGTCGACCTGCACACGGGTGTCGACCTGCCACCGTCGTGGACACACACGCCGTCCGCGTCGGCCGCCGTCTTCGACCGGACGGAGGGTGACCTGCGCGTCGAGACGACGCCCCCGACCGATCCTAACCCCCGCCTCCGACTGCTCGACGGTTCCGATCCTGTCGTCGAGGCCGTGCCGCGGGGGCCACCACGGGAGCGCGCCCGCGAGTTCGTCGCCGCGTTCGAGGCGTTCTACCCCGACGGAGACGGCGACCTCCGCGACCTCGGCGGGGCTGTCGTCGACGGTCACCCCGGCCTGCGCGCCACCCCTTATAGCGAGTATCGTAACTGTCCATAGATGCTCGCCGGACCGTCCGGCGAGCATCTCTGATGACTTCCGATACTCTCTACTAGTCGACGAAGGCGCGCAGCTCCGCTTCGAAGCGGTCCGGTGCCTCGAAGAACGGTGAGTGGCCCACGCCCTCGTACACCGAGTGCGTCGCGTTCGGAAACAGGTCGGCATGCTTCTCCGCGGCCGCCGGTCGCACGACGGGATCGGCCGCGCCGTGGATCAGGAGAACGGGCGTCTCGACGCTCGACAGGGTCGCCTCGTGTTCGACGCTTCGATCCTGCATCGCCGCGCGGACGAACGGCGGGACCGCGACGTTGTAGCCCAGCACGCGGTAGAAGTCCGCGTCGTCGAGGTCGCCGTCGACACAGAGGCGGACGAACGAGTCGAGGGCGGCGACACTCTCCGCGGCGTCGGTCGATCGGAATCCCGAATCGAGCGCGACGAACTGCTCACCCGCAAAGCGGTCGGCGTCGTCGGTCCCTTTCTCCGTGATCGCCCCCACGAGGACGATGCCGGAAACTGCGTCGTCGCCGTGAGTGGCGAGGTAGTCGGAAACGACGAGGCCGCCGTACGACCACCCGACGAGAGTCGGGTGATCGAGCGCTAACGCGTCGACGACGGCCTGTACGTCGTCGGCCCACAGTTCGGGATCACGGTAGGCGTCCCGACCACTAGGTGTCTCGGACGCGCCGTGTCCGCGACAGTCCATCGCGACGAGGCGGTAGTCGTCGGCGAGCGACGAGTCGAACTGTCGCGTCCACGCGAGACGGGACTGCGAGAAGCCATGGATCAGGAGGATCGGGTGGGCATCGACCGGCCCGCGCTCCTCGACGTGAATCTCGACCCCGCCACCGCCAGTGACCGTCCGTGATCGCATACGCGTCGCTGGGGCGGCGGGCACAAAAACGTCGGCGGTGCCTCATACTGTCGGCTGTAACTGTTTCAAGATATTCGCCATCTCGGGATGGCGAATATCGTGATCGACTTACAGCCGGCAGTATCACCCCTGCCACGAGCGGTAGAAGTCGCGCCCGACGACGCCGAGGCCGAAGAAGCCGAGAAGCGTCGTGGCGAGGTTGCCGAGCAGGGGAATGGCGCCGACGAGCGCCAAGACGAGTGCGCCGACACCGACGGCCACTCCGTCGGGGCCGTCGTGTCCCGTCAAGAACGTCCCGAGCCAACAGATGGTGACCGCGTTGCCGACGAGGCCGGCGAAAAACAGCGCGATCAAGCCCGGAATGGTTATCAGCAGGCCGATGATCGTGATGGCGAGCAGGACGAGCGCGATGGGGAGGGCGATGCCGACGAGCAAACCCCACAGGAACGCGGAGCCGGCGTCGTCGCGGATCTCGGCCACCATCCGCCGGGCATACTCGGGCGCGAGGAGGTAGAGCCCTCCACCGAGGACGAGGTTGATGAGCAGAACGACGCCGAAGCGAAGGGCGACACGAGTCGCGAGGCCGAGTTCGCTCTCGATAGCAGGGGACTGTGCGGCGGCGAGTCCCGCGAGCGCGCACGCGGCGAGGCCGCTCGAGGCGCGGGCGAGCAGTCGAGTGGAGGGCATCGACTGTGGAGTCGGAAGCGGGTCACTAATCGATTGCGTCTCGGTGAGCGAAAAATGGATATGGGACCGCCGTGGACTCGCTCCGCTCGTCCACGAGGTCCCATTCGTTCGCGGAGCTTGCTCATGGGACCGCCCGGATTCGAACCACGGTCGTTCCGCTTCGCTCCACTCCCTGCTTCGAATCCTACCGTGCGGTTTTTCCCCAAGTTTTTGCGAGGGAACGCAGTGACCGAGCAAAAAGTGGGTATGGGACCGCCCGGATTCGAACCGGGGTCACGGGCACCCAAGGCCCGAAGTATACCAGGCTAACCCACGGTCCCACGTCCAGAACTGTATCTCGCGGGCGCTAAAGGATTTCGTTCGATCGGTCGCGGCGAAAGAGGGCCAAAGGGAGCGAATCATACGGATCATTGTAAGTCATTGCCGGTGGTTCGCCGGATCGTCTCGGCGAACCACCGGTACACAGTGACGATAATCCGTATCAGTCCGCCTCGATCGCACAGCCGTCGGTGTACTCGATCTCGTCGATGGAGTCGATGGGGTCGTCACCACACACCGGACAGCCGGGGTCTTTCGCGTAGGGGACCGTCTCGAAGGTCATGTCCATCGCGTCGTAAAAGAGCAGGCGGCCGATCAACGGATCGCCGGCGTCGAGCAGGACTTTCACCGCCTCCGTCGCCTGGATACAGCCGACGGTGCCGGGCAGGACGCCGAGAACGCCTGTCGTCGCGCAGTCGGGGACGGTGCCGGGCTCGGGTGCTTCGCGGAACAGACACCGGTAACAGGGTCCGTCGGGGTGGAGCGTCGTCACCTGCCCCTCGAACTTGTAGATGGCACCGTGAGAGACGGGAATCCCGGCGAGGCGACAGGTGTCGTTGACCAGATACCGTGTCGGGAAGTTGTCGGAGGCGTCGACGACGACGTCGTAGTCAGTCAGAATGTCGGCGTTCTCCCGGTCGAGTCGCGTCTCGTACGGCACCACGTCCACGTCGGGATTCAGGTCGGCGACGAACTCCGTCGCGCTCTCGACTTTGGGACGGCCCACGTCCGCGTCGGCGTGAATCACCTGACGTTGTAGATTCGAACGCTCGACCACGTCGTCGTCGACGACGCCGAGGGTGCCCACGCCCGCGGCTGCGAGGTACTGGATGACCGGCGCGCCGAGGCCGCCGGCGCCGACGACGAGCGCACTCGACTCCAGCAGGCGCTTTTGCCCCTCCGGCCCGACATCGTCCATGATGATGTGCCGGGAGTAGCGGTCCAGTTGGGTGGCGTCCAGCGAGAGTCCACTCATACCAGATGTTCCGAGGTCGATGCGGATAAATCCGTGTTGTCCGTGCGTCGGCGAGCCGAACCGGGATGAATCTCATGCCGCGATACGAAATGGATCGACGGCGGAGTCACCGTCGAGCACGCGAGGCGTTCGAGCCGGGACTCATCGTGAAAGGGGAGCGATCCAGCCGCTACGCTCTTGCGGCCGGCGCGAGAATCGGGGTCATGGCCCTCCGAAACCGACTTCGCGACGGACTCCGTCCCTGGCACGGCGTGATGCTCGCCGTCTTCGTCGCCGGGACCGGAATCACCCTCCTGCGCGCTGGTATCGTCACCGGCGAGACAGTGCTGCGCGCCGTGCTCTCCGGACTGTTCGGCCTGCTCATCTTCCAGTTCACCCTCGGCAACGTCTGGGGATACGCGGTCGAGTACTACAACGCCGGCGGGTCGTGGACCGATCTGCCCTTCCTGACCCCCTTCGTCGCCGCGGGCGTCGCGGGCGTCGCTCTCGGCTTCTACTTCGAGAGTGTCGCCGTCGCCGCCTGGGTGGCGTTCTGGGTGTTCGTCGCCGTCGCCGCCCTCGTCGCCCTGGGAGCGTGGTTCGTCACCGGCTACCGCGAGGTCGGGCCGAGTTAATCGGCCAGTTCCGCCATATCCAGCGCGTCGAGTCGCTCCGGCGTGGGGACACCGTCGTCGTCCCAGCCACGGAAGTCGTAGTACTCGTCCAGCATCGTCGAGAGCTCCTCGGGTGGGCAGTACATCCCCTCGCTCGGCCCCTCGGGAATGGGTTCGTGCATCACGCGGTGGGAGAGCGTGTCAGTCTCGCGGCGCGCGACACCGCGCTCAACGTTGATGAGGCGTTCGAGGTTGTAGATACGCTCCCCGATGCGTTCGACCGCGTCGGTGGAGAGATCCCACCCCGTCGCCGCGTTGATCGCGTCGCGGTAGCGGTCGGTGACGCGCTTGCCCCACCCGGCCTCGCTCACGAACCGACACTGGGTGAGCGAGTCGCCAAGCGCCGTGAAATGCTGGGTTCGGGCGGCGAACTCCGGGGTTCCGGCCGTCGTCTCGGCGTGTTCGCCCTCGTACTGGAGCGTCGGCCGGGTGTCGTGGTGTGAGCCGCCGCGAGTGGCGGTGGCGTAACCGATGCTCATTCCCTTCAGTCCCCGCGGGGAGTGGGCGGCGAACTCCAGTCCCTTGACGCCGTGGAGATAGCGGTCGGCGTCCTCGTCCAACTCGGCGGCGAGGCGGAACGACCCCTCGGCGAGTCGGTCACCGAAGCCCTCCCGATGCGCCGTCTCACGTGCCAGTTCGACGAGGCCGTCCGCGTCGCCGAAGGCGAGGTGGGGCGAGTCGTCGTCGGTCAGAAGCCCTTCGTCGTAACACTCGCGGGCGAACGCGACGGAGACACCCCACGAGATGGTGTCCATCCCGAGACGATCACAGAGGTCGTTGGCCTTCATCACCCGCTTGATGTCGAACACGTCGGTCATGGTCGCGGTGCCGAACAGGCTCTCGAACTCGGGGATTTTCGCAGACATGATCCCCTCCGACTCGACGGCGACCTGCTTGCCGCAGGCGACGGCACAGTTCGCACACGTCGTGTCCTCGATGACGTACTCCTCCCGAAGCAGTTCGCCGCTGATCGATTCGGCCGCCTCGCGGGGCGAGTGTTCGGTCCGGTTGTTCCGCCGGCCGAGTTTCCCCATCTCGTTGATGGGGTTGACCAGTCCCGCAGTACCGTAGTTCTGGAGCATCTCCGTCTCGTTCATCAGCTGACCCATCTGCCCCCCGACGAGTTCGCGGAGGTCGCCGTCCGCGGCGGGGTCGGGACGGAAGTCACCCTCCTCGACGGCGACGGCCTTGACGTTCTTCGAGCCGAGGACGGCACCGGCGCCACCGCGGCCGGCAACCCCTTCACGCATCTCGGAGTCGTGGAGCAGGCAGGCGAACCGTACCTGATTCTCGCCGGCCGGCCCCGCCGCGACGACGTGCACGTCGTTTTCGGCGTTCTCGGCGGCACGGCCCTCGACCTCGGCACACGCTTCGTACGTCTCCAGCCCCGCGAGGTCGGTCGCGGGCTCGACGCTGGCGCCGTCTTCGTCGACGTGGACGTAGGAGAGATCGTCGGCAGTGCCGTGGAGGACGATCAGTTCGAACCCCGTGGTCTTCTGGGCGCGCGGGAAAGTGCCGCCGAACGTGCTGTCGAAGAAGCCGTTCGTCTGTGGGCTGACGAAGCCGACGACGCCCCGACTGGTCGACTGGAAGGGCGTGCCGTTCATCGGCCCGACGGCGAAGGCCAAGACGTTCTCGGGGTCGAACGGATCGGCGTCGGCGGGCACGTGGTCGTGAACCGCCTTCGCCGCGAAGCCGTTACCGCCCAGGAAGCGCCGGGCGTCGGCGGGATCGATCGACTCGATTGTCGTCTCGCCCTCGTCGAGGTGGACGTGGAGAATACGCCCGCCGTAGACGGACGGGAGGTCGGATTCGGACACGCTACACCGCCCCCGGCGGATCGGCCCGCCGAATGGTCGTGTTGGTCGTGCGCTGCATGGGGGGAAATCGACGCTCCGCGCACAAATCAGTTGTCTGTGTCGACCACGGGGGCGACGACCGCCGGTACGGACGTGCGATAATCCGTATGAAATCCTTTTCCGCGGTCGCCCCCCACATCGGGTATGGAGTTCGACTTCGCTCGGTCGGTCGGAGCACTGGTCGCCATCACGGCCCTCGCCACCGTCGGCCTCGCTGGCAGTGGGATGATGGCGCCCGGAATCGTGTTCATGATGGTCCTGCCGTCGATGGTCGGTTTCGCCGTCGTCGCCTTCGTCCTCGGGATGAAACACGGCGAGTTCCGCGCTGGGCGGTGACGACAGCGGACCCCAAGGGGCACACGACTCGTCCAGCGGTGCGTCGGGTCATACTGTCGGCTGTAACTGTTTCGAGGAGTCGCCACCCCGGAATGACGAATATCTTGAGTGACTTACAGCCGGAAGTATCAGTAGTTGAGACTGGTCGTCTCAGTGCGGGTCTTCGAATCGCTTCGCGGCGGGGAACGTCAAATGAGGTCATCCTCGCCGAAGTCGAGTTCGACGCCGAGGCGTTCGTCTTGCGTATCCTCACGAGACGACAGACTCGGGAACCCAGTTGTTCTTTCGAGAGCGGTCTCTCGCGGGACTACACCAGCTGGAGAACGTTCCCGTTCGAGGTGACGTGGAGGTCACGACCCAGCTTGTAGCCCTGCTTTGTAGCGAGGTCGACGTAGCCGGAGAAGCCCTGCATATCTTGGTGGGCCGGGATGACGTGTTGGGGCTGGAGCGCGTCGAGCATCTCGTAGTGGCCCTCCTGACGCAGGTGGCCGGAGACGTGAACGTCGTCGTAGATCCGCGCCCCTTGCATCCCGAGCAGCTTCTCGGACTGGTAGCGCTGGCCTTCGTTCGTCGGCTCCGGAATCACGCGAGCGGAGAAGATGACCTTGTCGCCGTCGTCGAGTTCGTAGGGAGTCTCGCCGCGACCCATCCGGGTGAGCATCGCTCGGGGTTCGCCCTGATGGCCCGTGACGACCGGGAGGTAGTTCTCCTTGCCCTCGTCCATGATTCGGTTGAACGCGCGGTCGACGGACTTGCGGTGGCCGTACATCCCCAAGTCGTCCGGGAAGCTCGCCGCACCGATACGCTCGGCCGTCCCGGAGTATTTCTCCATCGAACGCCCGAGAAGGACGGGCTGGCGGCCGATCTCCTCGGCGAATTCGACGAGGCTGGTGACCCGAGCGATGTGGCTCGAGAACGTCGTCGCGACGATTCCGCCGTCGTAGTCTTCGAGACTTCGCATGACATCGTGGAGTTGCTCTCGGGCGACGGCTTCGCTCGGGGTTCGCCCCTTCTTGTTCGCGTTCGTGCAGTCCTCGATGTAGCAGAGGACGCCCTCGCCCTCACGACCGATCTCGCGGAACCGCTTCATGTCGATGGGGTCGCCGATGATCGGCGTGTGGTCCATCCGCTTGTCGAGTCCGTAGACGATGGCGCCCTCGGGCGTGTGGAGGACGGGGTTGATCGCGTCGACGATCGAGTGGGTGACGTTGACGAATTCGAGTTCACACCGGTCGCCGATGGGCATCGTCTCGCCGGCGTCCATCTCGACGAGGTCGTTCTCGACGAGGAATTTGCTTTCGTCTTGGATCTCCTCTTTGACGAGTTCGAGCGTGAAGGGTGTGGCGACGATGGGGGCGTCGTAGCGGTGCGCCAGTTTGCTGATAGCGCCGATGTGATCGAGGTGCCCGTGGGTGGGGACGATCGCCTGCACGTCACCTTCGAGGTCGCTCATCACGCGGTCGTCGGGAATCGCGCCCATGTCGATCAGGTCGAGCGAGTGCATCTCCTCGGTCTGGAGGTTGTCGTGAACCAGTACTTGCGAGAGGTTGAGGCCCATGTCGAAGACGACGATGTCGTCGCCGGCACGGACGGCAGTCATCTGGCGGCCGACTTCCTCGTAGCCGCCGATAGTTGCAATTTCGATTTCCATAGTTGGGGTCCGATCAGAGTGATCCCAGAACTCGTCAAAGTCCGCCTGGTGAAGGAGAGCTGGTGTGACGCTGGCTTCGGCGGGCGGAAAATATGGTTCCCCCAGTCGGTGTCTCCAGAGTCACCCGTTCCCGGGGACAACGCGTATTTCGGTTGAGTGACAATCGGCGCTTCCGACGTAAATACCCGCGGATTCGACTATCTCAGTACGCACGATCAGCCACGGAACGACCGTCTACGGGCGTTTGAGTGCGCCTTCCTCGTCGAAGAGGCTGTGACTGTCTTTCGGTTCACCGGGGTACTCACGAGCCACATCCGGATGGAACGTGACGCCGAGACCGGGGTCGTCCGGCACCTCGATGGCGCCGTCCTCGACGGTGAAGTCGTGTTCGATGATCTCGTCGGCCCAGTCGACATCGCGGCTCATGTGTTCGAGGATTTCGAGGTTCTCGATCCCAGCACACAGATGCACCGAGGCGGCCGTGCTGACGCCGGCGTTCGGGTTGTGGGGCGCGACGGTCATGTACCGGGACTTCGCCATCGAGGCGGCGTGTTGGACCTCCTGAAGGCTGCCGTAGTTCGTCACGTCCGGCTGGACGATGTCACAGGCCTGCTTGCGGACGACGTCCTCCATCGTCTCGTTGTTGTAGATACGCTCGCCGGTGGCGACCGGCATGTCGACGTGCTGGGTAACGTCGGCCATCACCTCGCGGTCCTCGAGTTCGACCGGCTCCTCGAGGAACATGATGTCGTACTCTTCGAGCGCGTCGGCCACCTCGATAGCACCACGGCGCGTGAATCGGCCGTGGCAGTCCAGCGCGATGCCCACGTCCCAGCCGACGGCGTCCCGAACCGCTTCGAGGAGGTCGGCGACTTCGTCCATCTGGTCGTCCGAGAGTGAGTGTTCGTAGTGGGCGAACGGATCACACTTCAGCGCCGGGTACCCCTGCTCTTCGACTGCCTTCTTTGCGTGGTGGGCGTAGTTCTCGGGCGTCCGCTCGCCGATGTGCCAGCCGTTCGCGTAGACGGGCACCTCGTCGCGGACCTTGCCCCCGAGGAGCTTCCAGACGGGTTCGCCGTAGTGCTTGCCGGCGATGTCCCAGAGCGCGATATCGACGGCCGCAGCCACCGCGTTGATGAGTTTGCCGCCGCGCCACGCGAACGGATACCGGCGGAGTTTCCGACTGATCCCCTTCCGGTTCAGGGGGTCCTCCCCGATGACGTAGTGTTTGTGTGCCTCCGCGGTCGCTTCCAGGGCGGCGGTCAACCCCTCGCCGCTCAACGCCTCACCGACACCCGTAATACCGGAGTCGGTCGTGACCTGGACGAAAAACCAGTTGCGCCAGTCGGCGTCGACGACGAACGTCTCCACGTCAGTGACTTGCATGGTGAGACTTTCTAAAGGATTGAAAAAATTGTTACGGCTTCGATACAATCCAGCGACTTCTCTTCGAATCGGCGGACGCGGCTTTCACGGTGATTTTTCGATGAGGCGTACTGTCGATACCCTTTCTCGTTAATTGTCGACTTCAAATTCGAGAAAATAATAAGTTATCCGTCTGGACTCTCACCGTGGACGTAGTCACCACGGAACAGCCATGGCAGGAAAATACGATCTGGTCATCGTCGGCGGTGGAATCAGTGGCGCGTCGCTGTTGTACACGACCGCGAAGTTCACGGATATCGACTCGATCGCGTTGATCGAGAAGGAGTCGGAGATCGCGGCGATCAACTCCCACCACACGAACAACTCCCAGACGCTCCATTTCGGCGACATCGAGACCAACTACACGCTCGAGAAGGCAAAAGACGTGAAAGAGGGGGCGGAGTTGCTCGCGGGCTACCTGGAGGCCCACGACCCCGACGGCGAGATGCACGCCCGGCGGAGCAAGATGGTCCTCGCGGTCGGCGACGAAGAGGTGTCGGAACTCGAACGGCGGTACGACGAGGAGGGGTTCGGCGATCTCTTTCCCAAACTGCGACCGATCGAACGCGAGGAGATCGCGGAGATCGAACCGAACGTCGTGGAGGGGCGCGATCCAGAGGTCGATCTCCTCGCACTCCAGACGCCGGACGGCTACGTCGTCGACTACGGCCGGACCACGAGGTCGTTCGTCGACCGTGCCTCCGAGGAGCCACACGTCGACATCTACACCGGCACGGAAGTCACGGACGTGACGCCGACGCTCGATGGCTACACCATCGACACGACGGACGGCCGTTTCGACTGTGAGGCGGCCGTCGTCGCCGCCGGCTCCCACAGCCTTCAGATCGCGAAAGAACTCGGCTACGGAGAGGACAAGGTGTTGCTCCCCGTCGCCGGGAGCTTCTTCCTCGCCGACGACCTCCTGAACGGGAAGGTGTACACCCTGCAGATGAAGAAACTGCCCTTCGCTGCGGTTCACGGCGACGCGGACGTCCACGATCCGAGCGTGACGCGATTCGGCCCGACCGCGAAGCTCGTTCCGACGCTCGAACGCGGTCGGTTCTCGACGGTGTCGGACTTCCTCGACGTATTCGGACTGAACGCGGCAGCGGCGCTCAGCTACGCCAACGTCCTCTCTGATCGAGTACTCCTCCCCTACGTCCTGCGAAATCTCGTGTACGACCTTCCGGAGATCGGTCCGCGCCAGTTCCTCCCGCACGTCCAGAAGGTCGTGCCGAACGTCGACCTCGAGGATCTCGAACGGGCGACCGGCTACGGTGGCGTTCGACCACAGATCGTCGACACGAGCCAGAAATCCCTCGACATGGGCGAGGCGAAGATCGTCGGCGACGACATCATCTTCAACATCACACCGTCGCCGGGTGCCTCGACCTGCCTGAAAAATGCCATGCGAGACACGCGGACGCTACTCGAATTTCTCGACGGCGACTACGCGTTCGACGAGACGGCCTTCCGTGCCGATACGATCGACAACTTCCCCCGCGGAGACGCCGCTGACAGCCCCGGCGGAGACGACACCGTCGACGGGGTTCCCGCGATGGACGATTGATACGGATTATTGTAACTGTTCACCGGTGGATCGCCGAGACGGGCCGGGGATCCACCGGTAATGACTTACAATAAACCGTATGACTCGGCGTCCCGATCGGAAGGGGCAATAGATCGTACGAGCGCGTGATCACGTGGCCGAGGGGTCGATCACTCCGTCCAGCGAAGTTCGTACTCGCGTTCGTATCGTTGCTCGCCCGTTTCCGAGTCCGTCAGTCGCTCTATAGTAGCGTTTGGAACTGTTCGCACACCCGATCACAGGACAACATGCGATCGGGTGTGCAATGACTTACAAAGGCGACTATAGCCCCACCTCGAGCGTCGGCATGCCGTCCACTGCAACGCTCTGAAACGGGTCACGGACTTCTTTGGGGTCCGTACCCTGATCGTCTCGTTTGGTCGAGGTTCGTGCCCTGGCTACTGACGCAGTCGTCGAACTCGACGGAGACGTTCTCCTCTTCGAACGAAATCATCCGCCGTTCGAAGGAGCGTGGGTGCTTCCCGGTGGGCTCGTCGAGCGGGACGAAACCGCCCGCGAAGCGTGCGCCCGTGAAACGAGAGGAGGTCGGCCTCGACGTCTCGGTCGAGGCGTGCATCAGTCTCTACGATGATTTCCGATGATCTCTATGAGTGATGATGTGAGAAGTGTGGCTCGACGGTCGATCTCTCGACGACTCACTACTGTGGACGCTCGATGCGGATCGTTGTGACTGGTTATCGGCCGTCGATTCCGTGGTCAGCGACAGCCAGTAATGACTGACAACAGTCGGTAGAGTCCACCTGCTCGTCGCCGACGGAGACAGGCGAAGTCGTGTTTTGTTCTCGTGGCTGCTTCGAGGAGTGGCGCTGATCGTCGGACGGATTTACTGTCCAGTCCGCGTGTATCCACGTATGGAGTTCACCGTCATTCAGGGCGATATCGCAGAGCAGTGCCATCGATGGACGCCCCCGCAGTGGCGGCGAACCGACGGGCGAGCGAAGAAAGGACGGGACGGAGCCCTTAGTCCGAACGGAGTTGCCCCATCTGGAGTAAAGAGGTTTCACATGATCTGCCCCAAGGAGTGGCCAATCGACCGTGGGACGCTCGGTCCCCGCAGCCTCACACACGGAGACCTCATAGTGATTATTGTAAGTCAGTACTAGTGGTTCGCCAGAATGGGTCGGCGAACCACCGATAAACAGTTACAATAAACACTATCAATCGAATCGGAACGTTTCCATATTCTTCGGCGCGTACGTCCGGACGTCGAATTGCTGGTACAGGCCGGACGAGAGCTGGTCCGTCGACGCTTCGTCCCCGTGAACACAGAGGATCTCTTCCGGCCGAGGATGCATCGTCTCCACGAACTTCTCGAGTCCATTCCGATCCGCATGCCCCGAAAAGCCGCTGACGGATTCCACGTCGAAGCGTAGCGTCAGCTGTTCGCTGCGACTTCCCCGGTCGCTAAACGGAATCTCCCGACGCCCACTCTGAATACGCCGTCCGAGCGTCCCCTGTGCCTGATAGCCGACGAAGACGAGCGTGTTCTGTGGGTCTCCCCCGAGCAGTTCCAACCACGACATGATCGGGCCGCCCGTCACCATCCCGGACGTCGAGAGGATGATACAGGGCTCGCCGCCGGCGATGTCCGCTCGCATCTCTTGGCCGCCGTCGACCTGCTGGAACTGGTCTGCGAGGAACGGGTTTTCGTCGTCGTGCAGAATGCGCTGTCGCAGTCCGTCTCGGAGGAACTCGGGATAGGCCGTGTGAATCGCCGTCGCCTCGCGAATCATGCCGTCGAGATAGATCGGCATCGTGGGAAGCTCCCCCTCTCGCATCGCTTCTTCGAGGACGAGCATGAGTTCCTGCGATCGACCGACGGCGAACGCTGGTATGACGACTTTCCCGTCCTGCTCGTACGTGTCGTTGATCAACTGGATGAGCTTGCGCTCGCTGTCTTCCTGATCCGTCTGATAGTCGTTGCGTCGTCCGTACGTCGACTCCATGATGAGCGTCTCCACGCGAGGGAAGTCGTTCGACGCCCCGTTGAACAGTCGGGTATCCGTGTAGTGAACGTCGCCCGAGAAGACGACGTTGTGGAAGCCCTCACCGACGTGGAAGTGTGCGACGGCGCTTCCGAGGATGTGGCCGGCGTTGTGGAACGTGAGTTTGATGTCCGGCGCGATGTCGGTGACGTTACCGTAGTCGACCGTGATCGTGTGCTTGAGTTCCTTGCGAACCATCGCGCTCTCGTACGGTGGGGTTCGCCCCTCTTTGGCTGCAACGTCGAGATAGTCGAGCTGGAGCAGGCCCATCAGGTCACGAGTAGCTTGGGTCGTGTACACGGGCCCGTCGTATCCGTACTTGAACAGGAGCGGGAGCAAGGCGCTGTGGTCGAGATGGGCGTGAGTCAGGACGACTGCGTCGAGGTCTGGGATCGGATTGGCCTCCGGAATCTGGAGGTATGGAACCTCGCCTTCCGCCCCGGGTTTGTCACCGCAGTCGACGAGAATTCGCGTTTCGGGGGTGCTGAGGATGAAACTCGCTCGACCGACCTCACGACAGCAGCCGAGTGTGGTGACACGAACCCACTCGGTGTCGTGCATCGATTCGCGGTGGATTTGATCGCCGACGCGTTCGAGAAACTCCCGCCGTTCGTCGCGCTCCTGCATCAGGAAGTTCCGGACGTTATCGACCGTCGACGACTCCATAGGTGGCGTGCGGAGGACTTCGGGGGTCCACCCGACTTCCTGCGTGATTTCCCGAAGCGTGCTCGCACGACGGCCGATGACGAGTCCGGGTTTTTCCGCCTCTATCAGGACCTCCCCCGTCGCCGGATAGAACTGCAGGTTCGTGATGCCCGCATCCGCCGGAATGAGATCCAGAATCTTGGGCTTTGCTTCGGCCGGACTCGCCTGCGTTCCCGCAGCCGGTCGGACAGTGATTCGCTTTCGGACCGTGCTCGCCAACGTCCCGATCAGACCCTCCCGCTCGGCGAACTTTCGGGGTGTGTCGGTGTAGATGACGAGTTCCGGCCCTTCGTACGTCACTCGTGAGACGGTCAGGTCGTCCGGAATCTCTGCCTCCACCCGAGCGCGAACGGTATCCAACGGGCTCTCGTCGTCAGCACTCATATCTTGGCGAGGGTACGACCGCTGACCGGGACACTGTGCAACGGGGATGGCCGTCTCCCGACGGATGTCGGTCGACGGGGTGACTCCATAAGCATATATTTTCAAGTGGCGGGAGACGTTCACGCTGACCGGCACTCCTCCGAGACGTTTGTCATGCCGAGATAGGGGAACCCGATACAGCGTACTCTCCAGCGTGCGAACGGATGAAATCGTTCGGTTGGAACTACCCGGGGGGCAGTATAAACCTTTTCCGACGCCGCCCTCGGATCGCCACGACGATGATCTACCGACGAGTTCGCGTGTCCGCTCTACTCGATCTGGCGAACTGTCGATCTGCTCGTCCAAATCGGCGAGTACGAGCACGCGCCGGTCACAACGGCGTAACACACTCCGAAGCAGTTTCCGCTCACTGATCGATCGGAGCCCACGCATCACAGGTCCGCTAAACTCGGTGTAATCGCAACGTCCGTCGTGACTCATTCGTATCGCGACATACGATTTATCCAGAGGAACGTCGACGCACGGCTCGTCGAAGGGGAAAACCGAAAGAGAGAGAGCCGTTACTTGCCGCGCCGCCGGTCGCCGCCGATGCTGGGCCGGGTGTGTTCCGTACCCTTGCCGCGCTTTCGCTGCCCGCGACCCTTCTGGCCGGCGCTGGTCTTGCCGCGGAAGGTGCGTCCGCGGTGGCTGTCGTCACAGATCCAGTTCAGATCGTCGTCGTTCTGGATGGCGGGATGCTCGGGATCGACGAGGATCACTTCGTGCCACTTCTGCGAGCCGTCCTCGCCAACCCAGTAGGAGTTGAGTACGCGGAGGTTGGGATACTTGCGCGCCGTGCGCTCTTCCGCGATGCGCTGGATGCTCTTCCGGCGGCCGATGCGGTTGACGCCCTGTCGCTTCGAGCGTCGGCCGGCCTTGAATCGGCGCTTGCGGGCGCCGCCCTTGCGAACCGAGGTTCGCACGACGACGATGCCTTGTTTGGCCTTGTAGCCGAGGTTGCGCGCCTTGTCGAGGCGGGTCGGACGCTCGATGCGTTCGATGGCGCCCTGGTCGCGCCACTCCTGTTTGCGTTGCCACTGCAGTTCGGCGAGTGCCCCGTCGTCGGGGTTCTGCCACGCGTCCCGGATATGGGAGTAGAAGCTTCGTGCCATGGTTGTTACCCACGGGCGCTTGCGATTCAGCGTCGCCGACGTCGGCGAGCCACATATCGTCCCGACGAGTCGGGTGCCCGCTGGGGCCCGTTGACCAGCGAGTTAGCGGTGCTACCAGTCGGTCGGGGTTAAGAACTTCGACTCGTCGCGAACTCCCGGACCGTCTCGAAGTCGCCGGCCGCGATGGCCTCGGCAACGGCCGTCGTATCCACGTCGGGGACGACGGCGGGGTACTTCCGCCGGAAGAAGCCCACGAGATTCGACACGTCGCGTTCGAGCAGTTCGGCGGCGTTTTCGTGATCCGTGGGCACCGACTGCGGCCAGTCGAAGATGGTGATGCCCGACTCCGCGACGGCGACGTTGTGTTCGCTGAGGTCGGCGTGGACCCGGCCTGCCTCGTAGGCCGCCGTCGTCTCCTCGAGGACGAGATCCAGGACACCGACCACCTGCGCGTCGTCGAGTTTCGCCCGCGCGAGCTCGACACCCTCGAATTTCTCCATTAGGATAGCGTGGCGGTTGTAGTCGACGGGGCGCGGGACCGATACGTCGGGATAGAGCGTCTCGAGGGCGTCGTGTTCGCGTTCGGCGGCCTTGCGCGCGGTGTAGAGCCACGAGACGTGGTGGTGCTCCGCGGTGTACTCCCGTTCCTTGTTCACCTCGCGGAAGTTGGTGTAGCCCTCACGGTGGAACTTCAGCGCCAGCGGTCGGTAGGACTGAGCCTCGTACACGTCGCTCTCTTTACCCACCCCCAGCGGCGCGCCCACGCCCTCGACGGTGTCCCGCTCCGCGAAGGTGTGGAGGGCGAGGACGTCGTACCCCTCGAACGTGAGCTGGTAGCCCTCGTACTGGATGGTCCGACGCTGGATCAGGTCGCGTTTCATGCAGCGATCCAGCCGGTAGTCCACCTCCTCGGCGGTGAGATTGGCGTAGTCGGGCAGTTTCTCGCGGTTGACCCACTCGCTGAACCGCATCCCCTGCTCGACGCCCGAGAGCAGATAGAAATCCTCGGGATCGAGTTCGGCCACTACGCTGGCCACGTTTTTCACCATACCTCGACTCCGCGCGCGAGGGACAAAAGCCCCCCGCGTCGGCTCCATAAATCGTATGTCGCAATAGTAAATTCCAGTGATACCGGTGTCGAAACTCAAAATTGAATGATTCGGAGTACGAAGGACCGTCATACCGACTATGTCACGGTGTCCCGGCGGGTCGCCGGACCACCTCGGCGAGCCACCGGTACTGACTTACGATAAACCGTATCAGTCCTTATTTACCATCACTTCGCTGGCTTTGATGACGGCATCTACTTCGTCACCTTCGGACAGCTCCAGTCGATTGGCCGATCCGCGCGTGATCGTGGAGGTGATCGTCTGCCCGTCACCCAGTTCGATGACGACTTCGGCCATGATGTCGCTCTTTTCGACGGACGTGACGGTGCCGGTCAGCTTGTTGCGTGCACTGAGTGCCATAGAAGTGTAAAAACGCGCACAGGACAAATACCTATCGTGAGAGCGGTGTACACCGCTCGTGGGCGGAAGTGGAGGCACCCACCGTCAGCGCCGGACGCGCATCGGCTCGGCGGCGGCCATCACGACGGTCCGAGTCTCCGGATCGCCGAGCGAGAGCGTCTCCGATTCACACGCCACGGCGGGCAAGACGGGCGCCTCGGGAATACCGTAGTCCGAGGGTTCGTGAAATCGGGCGGCGATCACCCACTTTCGAGCTAGCATACGCCCGCAACTCATGGTTGTAATCGACGTTCGAGCGTCTCGTCGGCCCGGAGATGTGTCGGCGTTCGTCCGTACCGGACCGCGAGCAGTTCCGCGACGATACTGTGGGCGATCTGGTATGGTGTTCCACCGCCCAAGTCGAGACCGACGGGCGTGTAGAGACGCCGGAGGTCCGCCGCCGACGGCTCGCGTCCCTCACTGCGCCACTCCTCGGCGATCTCCTCGAACCGTTCTGCCGGCCCCATCAGCCCGACGTACGGCACGTCGCTGTCGAGGAGTTCACCGACTGCGATGGCGTCGTCGACGAAGTTGTGTGTCATCACTACCGTGTACGTCTCCGAATCGAGGTCGAGTTCCGACCGAATCTGCGCGGGCGACAGGGATCGGACGGTGTCGGCGGCGGGGAAACGCTCGTCCGTCGCTGCAGCGCCCCGGAAGCCGGCGACGGTGACCCGAAAGTCGACCCGGCGAGCGAGTTCGGTGACCGGGCGGACATCGTGACCGGTGCCGAAGACGACGAGGTCGGCGGGGGGCGTGACGTGATCGACGAACACCGCGATCCGACCGCCGGGCCGAGGACATTCGACAGTCTTCGAGTCGCCGGTACGACGACACTCGCGGGCGGCTTCGACGAGATCGTCACCGAACCACGCGGGCGGATCCACGGGCATCGGATCGTCGCCGATGGCGACCGCACGCTCCCCGATCGGGGCCGCCGAGTGGTCGGCGTCGACGACGGTATAAACGATCGACTCCCGTCCCTCATCGTACGCGTCGAGGGCAGGACGGAGCGACCCGTCGAGCGGTTCGAGCAGTACGTCGATGACGCCGTTGCAGCCGACGCCGAGTCCCCACATATCGGCGTCACCCGTCAGATCGAACTGTTCGACGCGGGGGCGTCCCTCCGCACGAACTTCCGTCGCGAGATCGAGCAGCACGTCCTCCAGACAGCCGGCGGTGATACTCCCGAGGCCGGTGTCGCCGGCCACGAGCATCTTCGCGCCCGGGCCGCGGTACGCACTCCCCTCGACGCCGACGATGGTCGCGAGGACCGGCGTCTCGTCGGCGTCGATGCCACGGCGGATCGACGCCATCACGTCCGCCTCGGGCGCGCTCCACTCGTCGTCGGGGACGAGGTCGTCAGCGCTCACGACGGTCCTCCTCCAGTCTCGGTTCTCGGTTCGGCGCCGTGCTATCCGATCGGTCGGCAGTCGGTACGGTCGTCAGGGTGGTGTGTCGTCGTGTCATCTGTCAGTTCGTCGCCAGTCGTGTTCGTAGCCGACTGGACGCTGTCGGTGTCGAAGCTGTCGTGCGATGTCGAAGAGGTCGGCAGGTTCCGCGAACGCGAACAGTCCGTCGACGTGCGGGAGTGCGGTCACCATCCCCCGACAGGTTGGCTCGTACGCCGTCGAGGCCGCGAGTGGATTGAGCCAGAACACCTGCCGTGCCCGGCGGTCGAGCCACGTCATCCCCGCCTCCAGACGGGACAGATCGCCGGTTTCGAGACCGTCGCTGACCAAGAGCACGACCGTCTCGCGGTCGACAGCGTTCGAGGCCCGGTCGCGAATCCTCGTCAGCGCGTGTCCAATGCGGGTTCCGCCGCCCCACGCGGCTTCGAGGCGGTCGAACTCCCGGAGCGTCGCGTCGGGTGATTCGGCCCGCAACGCCGCCGTCACCTCGGTCACGTCAGTGTCGAAGAGGAAAGTGCGGGCGGTGCGCCACTCGTCGGTCAGTGTCCGGAGCACGCGCACCAAGAACTCGCGGTCGACGGTATCGAGGACCGACTGGCTCACGTCAACGAGGACCAATCCTCGGACGGCGTCGGGACGGCGTGCCCGCTGTGGCACCTCCATCACCACGCCGCCGGTGGCGTGTGTCCGCCGCATTGCTCGACGCACGTCCGGCAGGCCGTCGGCGGCCGGCCCCCGCCGTCGACCGGGGAGACTGGCTATCGCGTCGGTGAGTGCCCGCACTGCCGGCGTGGGATCGGCGGTGGCGGTCCCGCCGAGCGGATCGGTCTCGACGCGTTCCGACGGGCCGTTCGGGCTGAACCGTGCACGCGTAGCCGTGTCGCCATCGTCCGTCTCCGGGGCATCCACGTTCCCGAGTCGCCGGGACACGGACGACTGTCGGCGGTCGTCGCCGGACTCGTGAGGGTCGTCGGTCTCCCGGTCGGCGACGGCGTCGTCACCGGCCGCGTCCGACGCGAACCCCCCGTCGAACGACGAGGTATCGACGCCGCCCGGCCGGTCGTCGACGGCCTCCGTCACCCGCCGCCAGAATCGATCGAAGAGTCGATCGAACGTCTCCACGTCCTCGGGACGGGAGACGAGGGCCGCACGGAGCGCGGTCCGCGCCCTGTCTTCGTCGTCGATACCGACGGCCGCGAGCGATTCGGCAGCGACGAGCGACCCGTCGGCGGGCACCTCGACGCCGGCCGTTCGAAGGGCGCCAACGAACCGGACCAGCGCGGATCGAACCCGGGTCGTGACGTCGGTGAGGGGGCCTGTCCCGTCACCGTCGCCGAGGCGAACGGGTTCGGGGTCGGGGCCGGTGTCGGGGGACATGTCGATCACTGACGAGCCGTCTCGGCCGCCGTGAGGAGAGCCGACATGGTTTCGTCGTCGATTCGTTCGACGTCTTCGGCTTCCTTCAGGAGGCAGCCGAGAGTGGTGCGGATGTCGGTCTCCGTGAGGGGACGGTCCTCGGGAGTGTCGGTGCCGTCGTCAGCGGGGATCGTATCGTCGGCCGGGGCGCCGTCGAGTACGGTGAGTGCTCGCGCCCAGTCGAGCGTCTCGGCGACGCCCGGCGGTTTCAGGAGCGACTCCTCGCGGAGGCGTTCGGTGATACCACAGACCGCGGCGACGACGGCGTCGTCCAGTTCCGGGACCTTCCGCCGGACGATAGCTCGTTCCTTCTCGAACGACGGGGGCTCGACGTGGAGGTACAGACAGCGGCGCTTGAGCGCGTCGCTCAACCCCCGCGTCCGGTTGGACGTGATGACGACGATGGGCGTCGTGTCGGTTGCGACCGTCCCCAGTTCGGGGATCGACACCTGGAAGTCCGAGAGCACCTCCAACAGTAGCGCCTCGAACTCCTCGTCGGCGCGGTCCACCTCGTCGATCAACAGCACGGGCGGGCGCTCGCCGTCGTGGCGGAGGGCGCGGAGCAGTGGCCGCTCCAGCAGGTACTCCTCCGTGAACACCGATCCCTCGTCGTCGTCTCGACCGGACTGCACCGCGAGCAGTTGCTTGGTGTAGTTCCACTCGTACAGGGCGCTCTCGGCCGCCAGGCCCTCGTAACACTGGAGTCGGATGAGGTCGGTGTCGAACCCCTCGGCCAGCACCTTGGCGAGTTCGGTCTTGCCGGCACCGGGTTCCCCCTCGACGAGAAGCGGGCGCCCGAGTTTCAGCGCGAGCAACACCGTCGTCGTTATCTCGTCTTCGGCGACGTAGTCACTGGCGTCGAACAGCGACTGCAGTCGCTCGTTCGTCAGCGTCTCGAAGTCGTCGTGGATGTCGTCCGTCATGTCGGAGCCGTGAACTGGAGGCGGTGGGGTTACGGGGCGCCCGCGATCACGCCAGTACCGTCACCAGCCTCCCGGAGCGCACGCTCGGTGTAGCTCTCGAGCAGCTGGGCTCGGAACTCGGCCGAGGCCTGGAGATCGTCCATCATCATCATCTCGTCGAGGTTGTCGGCCGCGCTCTCGGCCGCCCGCTCGACGAGATCGCCGTCGGGCGTCGTCCCACGGAGGGCATCCTCGACGGGATCGAGGCGAACACCGTGGTCCATGATGCCGTTGGCTGCGACGCCGACATCCTCGACGATCGCGGCGTCGACAGTCAGCGAGACGGCGACGCCGACCATGGCGTAGCCCGACGAGGGACTCGGCTTCTTCGCGTACGCGCCGGTGGCGTTCGGCCGCGCCGGGAACTCGACGCGCGTGAGGAGTTCGTCCTCGGCCACGTCGGTCGCGTACATCCCGAAAAAGAAGTCGTCGGCGTCGACGCGGCGCTCCCCGTCAGGACCCTGGACAACCATCGTCGCGTCGGCCGCCAGCGCCGCCGCGGGGAGGTCCGAGGCAGGGTCCGCGTGGGCGAGGTTGCCACCGACGGTGCCGCGGTTTCGCACCTGCACGTCACCGACGGCGTGGGCCGCCTCCGCGAACACCTCGACGTTCTCTCGCACCGCGTCGGACTCGTCGACCGTCGCGTAGTTCGTGAGGCCGCCGATCGAGACGGTGCCGTCCTCGTGGTCGATACCCTGCATGGCGTCGATGCGGCTGATGTCGACGAGGAGATCCGGACTCGCCAGCCCCGACTTCATCGTCGGCAGGAGGCTGTGTCCGCCAGCCAGTATCTCGGCTTCGGGGTTCTCGACCAGCAGGTCGATCGCTTCGTCGACCGTCGTCGGCCGTTCGTAGTCGAATTCGTCGGGGAACATCAGTTCTCACCTCCGTCGGTCGCGGCGTTGGCAGCCCGCCACACGCGTTCGGCTTTCAGCGGCATGTCGATGTGCTCGACATCGAGCGCGTCACAGACGGCGTTGACGACCGCCTGTGGTGCGGCGATGGTTCCGGCCTCGCCGACGCCTTTCACGCCCAGCGGATTCACCGGACTGGGCGTGCAGGTGGAGTCGGTCTCCATCTCCGGGATGTGTTCGGCCTTCGGGACGGTGTAGTCCTGCATCGATCCCGTCACGAGCTGGCCGTTGTCGTCGTACTCGGCGCCCTCGTAGAGCGCCTGGCCGATGCCCTGCGCGACGCCGCCGTGGATCTGCCCCTCGACGATCTTGGGGTTGATCTGGTTGCCCACGTCGTCGACGGCGACGTAGCGCTCGACGTCGATCTCGCCGGTGTCCGGGTCGACCTCGACGACGGCGGCGTGGAGACCGAACGGGAACACGAAGTTGTCCGGATCGTAGAACGAGGTCGCCTCAAGACCGGGCTCCATGTCGTCGGGCATGTCGTGGGCGAGATACGCCTGTGTGGCGATTTCGGTGATGTGCATGGAGCGGTCGGGCGCGCCGGCGACTTGGAAATCGCCGCCCTCGAACTCGACGTCCTCGGGTGCGGCCTCGAGTTGGTGGGCCGCGATCTGCCGGGCCTTCTCGACGAGCTTCTGGGAACTCTTCACGAGCGCACTGCCGCCGACGGCCGCGCTCCGGCTCCCGTAGGTCCCCATTCCCTGGGGGATCTCGTCGGTGTCACCTTCGACGACCTCCACGTCGTCGTAGTCGACGCCGAGTTCGTTGGCGACGATCTGGGCGTAGGTGGTGTCGTGCCCCTGGCCGTGGCCGGAGGTGCCGCAGTAGGCGGTCACCTTGCCGGACGGGTGGAACCGGACGAGCCCGCTCTCCCAGAGGCCGGCCTGCGCACCGAGTTGGCCGGCGAGTTCCGACGGGGCCAGCCCGCAGGCCTCGATGTACGCCGAGAGGCCGACGCCGAGGTACTTGCCCTCCTCGCGGGCTTTCGCCTGTCGCTCGCGGAGGTCGTGGTAGTCGAGGTGATCGAGCGCCAGATCGAGCGTCTTCTCGTAGTCGCCGCTGTCGTACTCGACGGCGACCTCGGTCTGGTAGGGGAACTCCCCGACGAAGTTGCGCCGCCGGAACTCGGCGGGGTCCATCCCGACCTCCTTGGCGGCGAGGTGGATCATCCGCTCGACGACGAAGGAGGCCTCGGGACGGCCGGCGCCACGGTAGGCGTCGACCGGCGGGACGTTCGTAAAGGCCCCCGTTACCGAGCAGTGGATCGCCGGGATGTCGTACTGGCCGGACAGGAGCGTGCCGTACAGATAGGTCGGCACCGCGGGCGCGAACGTCGACAGGTAGGCGCCGAGGTTGGCGGCCGTATCGACGCGGAACCCGAGGATGTCGCCCGCCTCGGAGAGCGCCATCTCGGCGTGCGTGTCGTGTCCTCGCCCCTGGGCGTCGGTGAGGTACGTCTCGGTACGGGTGGCCGTCCACTTCACCGGGCGCTCGTGGCGCTTGGCCGCCAGCGCGACCAGCGCCTCGTCGGCGTAGTGGTGGATCTTGCTCCCGAAGCCACCGCCGACGTCCGGCGCGCGTACCTGTAATTTGTGTTCGGGGTGGTCGATGACCCCGGACATGAGCAGGCGGTGCAGGTGCGGGTTCTGCGAGGTCATGTGGACTGCCAACTCCTCGTTTGAGGGGTTGTACTCCGCGACGGCGGCCCGTGGCTCCATCGCGTTCGGGATCAGGAGCTGGTTCTCCAGGTCGAGAGCGACGACGTTATCAGCGTCCTCGAAGGCGGCGTCGGTCTTTTCGGCGTCACCGATCTCCCAGTCGAAGGCGGTGTTGTCGCCCGCCTCCTCGTGGAGGACGGGCGCGTCGTCGTCGAGCGCTTCGCTCGGGTCGGTCACCGCACCGAGACGGTCGTAGTCCACGTCGATCCGATCGACTGCGTCGTGGGCGACGTAGCGCTCCTCGGCAATCACGACCGCGAGGGCGTCGCCCTGATAGCGGACCCGATCCGCCGCGAGGATCGGGTGATCGACCTGTTCGAGCGAGTCGAGTAACCAGCCGGTGGGCAGGTTGCCCGGCACGTCGAGGTCAGCAGCGGTGAACACCTCGATCACGCCGTCCATCGCCTCCGCCTCGCTCGTGTCGATGCCGTCGATGCGGGCGTGGGCGTGCTGGCTTCGCTTGATGGTCATGTGGACCATCCCCGGCAGTTCGATGTCGTCGGTGTACTCGGCGTCGCCGGTCAGGAGCGCCGGGTCCTCGCGGCGTTCGATGGCCGAGCCGAGGATGTCCGCGGCGTCGACGTCGTCGGGGTCGATGGACTGGACGCCCGACTCGAGCTCGGATTCGGCGTCGGATTCGGCACCCATCGTCAGTCACCTCCTCCGTCGGCCATCGCGGGCTGTTCTTGCATCTTCTCGGCCGCGTTCTCCACGGCGCGGACGATGTTCTGATAGCCCGTACACCGACAGAGGTTGCCCTCGAGGGCTTCACGGATCTCCTCCTCGGTCGGGTCGGGGTTCTCCTCCAGTAACTGCGTGGCCGTCATCATCATGCCGGGCGTGCAGTAGCCACACTGCAGGCCGTGTTCCTCCTGGAACCCCTGCTGGATGGGATGGAATTCGCCGTCGTCGGCGAGTCCCTCGACGGTCGTCACGTCGCGGCCGTCGGCCTGGACCGCGAGGACGGTACAGGACTTGACGGCCTCGCCGTCGAGGTGGATCGTACACGCCCCGCACATACTGCTCTCACAGCCGACGTTCGGGCCGGTGTAGCCGAGTTCGTCCCGGAGGACATTGATCAGCAGGGTGCGCGGCTCGACGCTCAGTTCGTGTTCGGTTCCGTTTACCGTGAGTGAAATATCGCGTGCCATCGGTCAGATGAAGTTGCTGATACGGTCGCGAAGACCGGACGATTCGTCGCCCACGTCGCTCAGTTGCTTCTGTACCTGTTTGAAGAACCGACCGACGACGCGGTTGGCGACCGGGTTGATGACGCGCTGGCCCATCTGGGCGACGCGGCCGAACACGTCCGCCTCGGTCCACCACTCCACGTCGACGCCGTCGTCCGTCTCGACGAGCGTCATGCCGGAGTCCATCTCGAACGAGGAGTCGCTCGCGCTCCCTTGTCCGGAGGCATCCATCTCGGGGAAGTCCCGTCGGTCGATGGTCACGACCGTCTCGAACCGGGGTTTGACGCTCCCGACGCCGACCTGCACGAGGGCGGCGTAGTGTCCGCCCTCCACCAGTCCGCGTTCGGCCACATCCTCGGGATCAGCCTCCGGCAGCGTCGGCGGGTCCTCCCCGTCGGTCTGAGCCTCGGCCAGCGCGTCGAAGTCGACATCGTCGGGGTCGTCCACCTCGACGAGGAACTGACATCCCGGGAGCGCCTTCTTGATCATCACCGGATCCGAGAGGGCGAGCCACACCTCCTCGGTCGTCACGTCTTCCAGACCGAACGTCCCGTCGAACTGCATCTATCGAATCACCCTGTGCGATACTGCGGTGTTAATTGATTGTAACATCATCAGTAACCTACCCTGACAGTAACCATAATAACCAACATAATAAATCTTTTGAGCAAAATAGAAACGTATTGTAGTTATATCTCGCTAGGAAATTTGACTAGTATCGAGAGTGGCGAAACTATATTCGGTTTCGACAATTTTGAAGATCGGAATTTAGTTTCGTGTGTAACCGAATTAAGTAACACAAGTACAGGTGTGGCGACGTGAACGAACTTCCCGATCGAACCGCCGCGGCAACGGCGATAGCGACGATAGCGGCGGGTCTGCGGGAAACCGTCGGTCGCGCAACTGTCGATCGGTTCCCGCCAGACCGTTCCGGCGAGAACCTATGATGACTTCCGATGGCCCCTATGCGCGTGTCGTGCGCGGGCTGGCATCGCTTGCCGCGGCAGTCGACGGAGAGCGCGGCAATCCGGTCTGTTTCGGCGAACGCTGGTTCGCCGACCTGTGCGACGTGGACGGCGATACAGCGAGGGTCGGAAAGATCGCTCCGTCCCGATGGTCGCGGCCGCGAACACGAGTGTGAGAGGGACAACAGTTTTGCCATCGAAGCCGTTATGTCATATTCAACATATCGTCGTGAGAAGAGATACCACGGGACACTCATGATGGGACCACGATCACGGCGGGCATTCCTCGGGACGATGGCCGGTGCCTTCGCGCTGGGTGCCGGCTGTGGACAGTCCGAACCAACGGGAGGCAGTCAGTCGACATCGACGGGGACAGCGACGACGACGCCGACACCGACAGCCACCGAAGTCTGCATGGAGCCGGTCGGCTGTCTCGCGTTGGATTCCCCACCAGAGACGTGGGTCGCCAACGCCGGCATCTACTGTGACATGGGGGTGGCGCTGGGACTGACTGATCGGCTCGCCGGGATCGGTTCGCCGCGGCGGTTCTACACGGGCTATTACGAGCAGTTGCCGGGGGTTTCGCTGGACAAGCGAGCCTATCCCGCTCTATCCCGAGGAACCCGGCTGCCAAAGGAGTCGTTCTACGCCGTCGATGCCGATGTCCACATCATGGATCCGGTGTGGATAGTCAACACCTTCGGCTGGACCGAGGGCGACGTTGCGGAGATAGCGACCAACGTCGGTCCCTTCTTCGGGAACTACATCCGCGAGAAAGGGGACGCGTGGCACGACTACCGATACTACACCCTGTGGGAGGGTTTCGAGAAGGTGGCGACGCTCTTCGACCGTCGAGGGCGGTACGATCGGCTCAAAGCCGTCTATCGGGACCTGACCGAAACCATCCGGTCCCGTCTCCCCGACGACCGGCCGGAGCTCTTGCTGTTGCGTCCGCAAGGCGTCCCACCGCAGTCGTTCTTTCCCCAGTACATCGACGACACCGTCTCCGACCTCCAGTGGAACGTCGTCGGGGTCCGGGACGCGCTCGCAGGGAGTGACATCCCGGAGTGGGGCGTTCGGATCGGCTACGAGGCGCTCGCGGAACTCGATCCGGATGTCATCGTCATGGAGACGCAGTTCGCCGACGACTTCGTCCTCGAAGAGGAGTCGTTTCGGGAGTATACGCTCGGGTTCCTGCGCGAGAACTCCGTCACCCGCGACATTTCGGCCGTCGAGAACGGCCGGGTTCACGCCGGCGGCATCAACTATCAGGGGCCGCTGATCTCCCTGTTCCAGATCGAACAGGCCGCCAAGGTGGCGTATCCGGAGGAGTTCACCGATGAGACGCTGTTCGACAGACAGCAGGTTGCACGTATCGTGTCCGGTGATCGCGGGTGACGTATCGAACCTGACCGATGACCAGCGAGGATCACCCACCAGTCGACCGGTTCGCTTGGATCACGCGGGAGTTGGGCATCGTCGTCGCCGGCAGTAGCTTCGTCGTCCTCGTCGCGGCGACGTTGCAGTTGAGCTTCGGCGCGTACCCGCTCTCGGCGGTCGCGGCCTGGCGAACGCTGTTGGACCCCACGGTCCTCCTGAGCGGCGGGGCTTGGCACGCGTTCCTGTTCGGCGGTCCCGTCCCGGCGTACGAGACGGGGACGCTCGTCACGTGGACGATCAGACTCCCCCGGGTGTTGGTGGGCGTGCTCGTCGGGATGAACCTCGCCGTCTCCGGCGCGATACTGCAGGCCGTGACGCGAAACGAACTCGCGAGTCCGTTCGTCCTCGGAGTCTCTTCGGGGGCCGGTCTCGCCGTCCTCCTGACCGTCGTGGTGTTCACCGGCCTGCTTCCGTATCTTCCCCTCTTTGCCGCCGTCGGCGGCGGCGTCGCCTTCCTGCTGGTCTACGGTATCGCGTGGCAGGGCGGGACCAGTCCAGTCCGTCTGGTCTTGGCGGGCGTCATCGTCAGCAGCGTGTTCGGGTCGGTCCAGACCGGCCTGTTCCTTCTCCTGGAGGACGTCGGTGTCATCCAGAGCGTGGTGGCGTGGACGACGGGGTCGTTGGTCGGAGCGGACTGGGCACAGGTCCGGATGATACTGCCGTGGACGGTCGTCGCCGTCGGCGCGGCGCTACTCGGGTCGCGACAGTTGAACGTCCTCACACTCGGGGAGCGAACGGCGTCGTCGCTCGGGATGTCCGTCGAACACGCCAGATTCGGACTCTCCGGGGTTGCGGTACTCGCGGCGGCGGCCAGCGTCGCCGCCGCCGGCATCGTCGGGTTCGTCGGACTCGTCGTCCCGCACATCGTCCGGCGACTCGTCGGCACGGATCACAAGCGGCTACTGGCCGGTTGTGTGTTCGCCGGGCCGGCGTTGCTGACCGCTGCCGACGCCGGGGCACGACTGGCACTCAACCCGGCACAGATCCCGGTCGGTATCGTGACCGGACTGGTCGGCGGTCCGTACTTCCTGTATTTGATGCGGAAACACCGTGACTTCGGAGGGTTCTGATCGTGGGAGATCCGACATCCGGAACCGACGTGGACGACGGTTCTCTCTCGACGGTGTCGCTGACCCTCGAATATCCGAACGGCGAGTCGCCGGCCGTCGACGGCGTCTCACTCACCGTCGACCCCGCTCGGATCACGGCGCTGGTCGGCCCGAACGGGAGCGGCAAGAGTACGCTTCTCAAGGGCCTCTCGGCCCAACTGGAGCCGAGAGAGGGACGGACGGTTCTCGACGGACGGGCGGTCGCGACGTACGACGAGACCGAACTCGCACGTCGGCTGGGGGTTCTCCATCAGGAGATGGACGAGGTGGCGAGGCTACGTGTCGAGGAACTGGTCGCGCACGGTCGCTATCCGTACCGGGGATTCCTCGAACGCCCGTCGGAAGTGGACATCGACGCCATCGAACGAGCACTCTCGTTGACGGATATCGAGCGGCTTCGCGACCGTCCACTGGCCGATCTGAGTGGCGGACAGCGCCGACTCGCGTGGCTAGCGATGGTCCTCGCACAGGACACCGACGTCCTCCTCCTCGACGAGCCGACGACATTCCTCGACCTGCGACATCAGTTGGCCGTCATGGATGTCATCTGTGAGCTACGAGATAATGTGGGAACGACGGTCGTCGTCGTGCTCCACGACATCGAACAGGCGGCCCGGTACGCCGACGAGATGGTGGTCCTCTCCGACGGAGTGGTCGCCGCCCGCGGACCGCCAGCGGAGATCGTCACGGCCGACCTGCTGGCGGACGTGTTTGGCATCGAGGCGACAGTCGAAACGGATTCACAGGGTGTGCGGATACGACCTGTCCGCCCGCTCTCGCCGCCATCGCACGACCGATCACTATGACGACCGACAGCACCGATATCGATCCCATCGAACACTGGCGCGTGATCCTCGTCGCAATTGTCGTCGTACTGGCGGGGTGCCCGGGTGGCACGTCGAACACTGCGGACAACATCGGATCCGACGTACCCGAATCGCCGTCGGAGCCGGCACCGTCCTCGACAGCGGTCGACTCGACACCGATCACCCGGACATCGACAGAGATGTCCGGCGGAACGGATACAGATGCTCGACCCCTCACAGAGGGAATACTCAACGAATCATTCGTCGTCGGAACGGGATCGAACCGGATCCGCTACACGATCACCAGTATCGATCGAGCAGATCGCGTCGGGGGTGAGTTCGGTATCGACGCCGACGCGCAGTTCGTCGTCGTGGGAGTGACCGTGACGAACCTCGGCGACAACATCACTCGCGTCACCGGCAATGCGTTCACCGTGGTCGCGGGTGGTGGGGAAAGATATCCAACGGACGGGCAGGCGATGAACGCCGACGAAGACGCGCTCCTCGTTCGAGATTTGGGTCCGAACGCGACCGTTCGCGGGGTGCTCATCTTCGACGTTCCCCCGACTCGAGAAGCACTTCGACTCCGCGTGACCGCCCCTCAGTCCTGAATCGACGCCTCCTGGAGTCTATCGACGCTCGCCAACTGTGGGTTTGGCAGTAGAAACACCCAGAACGCATCCGCAGAAAGTACAGTTATTTGATGATGCCAACGTCCAGGTGGGCTGGCCGCGGAGGGATGCGCGTCAGTCGTCGGCCGGCGTCGGCGTGGGGGCCGCCGCCCTCTCCGCCACCGCATCGACCGACGGCGTCCACGACAGATCGCCGTCGTAGTGGAAGGTGCGGTGTTCCTGTTCGGGGTCGACGACGCTCAGCGAGAGCCAGCCGTTGTCGAGTAACGACGTGACCTCGTCGTGCCGAGCGAGGATGTCGGCCACCCTCTCGACGGGTGCGTGGATCACGGTCGAAAGCCGGAGCGGCTGGTGGTGGGGGTCGTCGTCGGCCGCCAACACGGACTGGAGGGGGAGCCCGGTCATCAGGTCGCCGCCGTTGCCCTGGTAGACGCCGACGTTGCCGACCGGGTTGTGCGTGATCTTCGACCCGCTCCCGTAGACCGCGGTGTCGACGGTGGAGAAGTAGTACTGTGTGTTGATCCACTGCGTGACGACCATCGGCCCGGTCAGGATGGCTTCGAGGGCGTCGCCGTCGGGGTCGGTCGACCAGTCGTAGGAGTGGAGGAACGCACGGCTGTCGAGGTCGAGGTCGGCAGTCAAGTCGCGCGGTCCGACGACGAAGCCGGCGTTGCCGGCCAGCCCCCACTCGGGCCGCGTCTCCGCCCAATCGGCGGCGCGGCGCTCGGCCTCGTGGACGCCGTCGGTGCGCTCGGCAGCGGCGCCCGCCCGTGCCGTCTCCAGATCGGCACGGAGTTGGGCGACATCCGACTCGTGGTTCGCGGGCACGTCGTCGGCGAAGAGCGTCACCTCGTCGGTCGTCGTGTTGTGTTCGGCGGCGAGGAAGACGGTGTCGGTCGGGATGTCGAACCCGTGGTCACGGAGGACCTCCCTGACGGCCTCGTCGTTGCAGACCGTCGCGAGGACGCGCGCGTTCGGCCCACCGGGGTTGCCGGCACAGGCCCCGCAGTCGAGGCTGGACTCGTAGGGGTTGTTCGCCGTCTGGCTGGCGTGGCCGGCGAAGACGACGAGGCGCGCGAACGCCTCCCATCCCATCAGGTCGAAGGCGGTTTCGGCGTACGACACCTTCTCCTCGAGGGTCAGACCGCGGGGGAGTGCGCTCTCGGCGTCCGGATCGTGATCGACCGTCGGCTCACAGAACTCGTAGGTGTCGGGCACCCGCTCGTCGACACCCGCGAGGGCGTCGTAGACGCGGCCGGGCAGGAGCGTACGCGCCGCCAGCGCGGCCCCGTAGGCGCTTCCAGCGGTCTCGACGAAACTGAAGGCCGTGGCGGCGTTCGACTTGAGCGCCTTCAGGAGGTGTGTCCCGGCGTCGGTGAAGCGGGACCAGCGATCGTGAGCGGTCCGCCGGTCGCCGTGGTCGTCCGCGGGCCGGTCGTCGATACGGTGCTGCGGGTCGAGGATCGGCGGGCAGGCGTCGACCGCCACGTCCGAACTGTGGCCCGTGTGACGCATCGGGATGCCGAAGAAGCCGGCGTAGCCGTGGGTTTCGTACGCCCCCGCCGCCTCGATGTGGCGGCGGATGCGCTCCGAGCGCGTGTCGATACAGAAGACGAACTGTGCGTCCGGGCGGCCGCCGTCGGCGGTCGCAGACGGCGATTCGCTCTCCTCGGCGACGGCGTCGGCCAGTTCGTCACGGTACGTCGCCTCCCAGGCGGACAGCCACACCTCGGGGAGCGGCGGGTCGTCAGCGGCGTCGGCGTCGGCGGTCGCCTCCGGCCCCGGATCGACGGGCGCGCCCACCTGCTCGGTTAGAAACAGTCGAGCGGCCAGATAGCCCAGAAGCGTGATCGGACAGGTGGACTGCCAGTCGCCGGCCGTGTCGGCGCGGTGCTTGATGAGTCCGGTCCACCCGGGCAGCGCGGACAGGTGGTGTTCGAAGATGTCCGTCCAGCGACCCTCGGGATGCGCCGAGAGCAGGTCGCGGAGGGCGTCGGTGGGTTCCTCGGGAAGGGCCGCGACGGCGCCCCGGTCGGGAATCTCGCGGTCGTACCGGGCCGCGTGACGGAAGGCGGCGTAGAAGCCACGCTCGCGGTTCGGCATCGGCCACTCCGCACGTCCCTCGTCGAGGAAGGCGGCGAGCCACTTCGACAGCAGGTGATCGACGCGCTCCGTGGCCGTGTCGGCGGCGTCGGCGTCGTCGCTCTCGGCCGTCGTCTCCGCCATCTTCGAAAGCAACGCCTCCGGATCGGCGTCGTAGTCGGTGTCGGCGAGTTTCTCGGTCAGCGCGTCGGGGTCGATCCGGCCGTCCTCCCACGCCCGGCGGAACACGGTCGCGCTCGGATATCCCCGGCCGCCGAACAGGTCGTTCGCCCGGTCGACCGCCTCGGGGAAGGGGCGGTCCTCGAACCCCGAGAGCGGGTTGGCCGTCACGAACGAGTGGATCGGCCAGACGGTGCCGACCGCGGTGGCTGCACGCTCGATGCTGTCGCGAATCGCGGGTTCAGTACTCATTGTATTCCTCCGTCGTCGTCAGTACGGTGTCAGTGGGTGGGGACGCCACGTTCAACAGCGCCACGTACAGGCGCGTACTCTGCCGGTGGACGCCGCTTTCGACGGCCAGATACGCGACGACGAATCCGACGGCGACGGCGCCGTGGACGGGCGTCAGCGCCACGGGCGCCGTCACCATCGGGAGGCCGACGAGAGCAGCGGTAACGAGGTGGTACGCCGCCGCGTAGCCGGCGATGGCGGGCAAGAAGACGAGCGGCACGGCCCCGTACCGAACCGTCGCCGGGAGTGTGGTCTGCTGGACGATATCGCGCGTCGCACGAAGCGTCGTCAGGGTGACGAACAGCGCCAGCAACAGGCCGCTGTCGAACGCGGTCCCCTTGCCGGTGAGGAGGGCGAACAGGGCGCCGCCGGCGACGGCCGTCGGGACGGCGACGAGCAGGTCAGCGGGGGTTCCATCGGTCGATCGCTCCGCCGTCGGAGCCGTCCGCTCGACCCGGCTCCCCGAGGCGAGGAACTGGTAGGCCTTGTAGAATCCGTGGAGGATGAGGTGCGTGATGGCGGCACCGAAGAAGCCGAGACCGGCCTGCATGATCATGAATCCCATCTGTCCGACCGTCGAACAGCCGAGCTGACTCTTGATATCCGACTGGACCGACTTCAGAAGCTTACCGAGGAGGGCGCTGGTCGCGCCGACGGCCACGACCCCGAGCATGAAGGTGGGGTCCCGGGTGATCACCGGAGCGAAGCGCACGAGCAAGACGCCGCCGGCGTTGACGAAGCCGGCGTGCATCAGCGCCGACGCCGGCGTCGGTGCCGTCATCGAGGAGAGGAGCCACGTGTGGAAGGGGACGAGTGCGGACTGGATCATCGCCGCGAGCAGGAGCGCCCCGGCGGCGACCAGCCAGACCGACTGCGGGAGGGTGTCGACGCCAGCGAGAACGTTCGAGACGGTGGTCGCGCCCGTCGCCCACCACAGCGTCCCCAGTCCAACGGCGAGCAGGCCGCTACTCGCCAGGAAGTACCGGCGCGCGACCGACGCGGCGGCCTGGGCCTGCGGCCAGCCACGGGCGAAGCCGATCAGTTCGGCCATCAGCAGCCCCATCGCGAGCCACGCGACCGCAAACAGCGCGAGATGGTCGGCCGCGACCAGCACCATCACGACCAGCGTGAACGCGAACACGCGAGCGAAAAACTGCGTCTCGCGCCGGCTGCCGGCCATGTAGCGCCGCGAGTAGCTGTGGACGATGCCGCTGAAGAAGGTGACGATCACCCACATCACGACGGTCAGCCCGTCGACGGCGACCAGACCCGGCAGATCCCACGCTTCACCGACTTGGAGTCGCGCGACCAGCGTACCGAGACTCGCGACCCACAGCAGCCACACGAGCCGCGTGAACGCGGCGGGAGCGAACGGCGTCGATGTCGTCGTCTCCGGGAGCGATCCGACCGTCGTCGGTTGGTCCTGTCCTGTCATCGTATGGGGTATCGTCGGCCAGTCACCCGACTAGCGGAGTTTGGCCGTGTTCACCCCTTTCTACGAACAGATTGGTTATTAAATCCTTCTATTTGACCAAATTGTTCTGCAAGATGGTTATTATAGAACATTATGGTTTTCGAGTGAACGGAGTGGCGGATCGCCGCTCACGGCCTGTGAGCGGCAGGCACGCGGGCGCCTCGTACCCGCGTTCGCCGACGGGACGGACGAAGGAGGCTCCGGCACCGACGACTGCACGAATGGAGTGTTCGATATTACTCTCGAATCGAACGGACCGGTCGTCAGTCCCGCCCCGGCGCGAACTCGCCGAAGGGTTTCGACTCGTGACTCCGAACCAGCACCTCGTCGGAGACAGTCACGCCGATGTCGAGCAGCGCCTGGGCGACGGGCGTGATGTCGCTGTCCGACTCGCCGACGACGGTGACGAGCAAGTTCTCCTCGCCGGTCACCAGTTCCTGCACGGAGACGACGCCGTCGATTTCGAGAATCTCCGGGATGAGGGAACCCCGTTCGGGGATCGAGGCGGTACAGAAAAGCAGCATTCGGAGCGGATATCCCGACTGCTGGTAGTCGACCTCGGCGCTGTACCCCTTGATCACGCCCGTGGATTCGAGCCGCTGGATGCGCTTGCGGACCGTGCTGTCCGAGGTGCCGGTACGCTCCGCGATGTCGCCGGACGACATGTTTCGCGCGTCCTCCTGAAGCGCGTGGAGGATCGCCCGATCCACGTCGTCGATGTCGCCGTCGGCCATAGGGACACGTCTCACGGCTGCGGCAAAGACGCTTTGCCCCGACACGGCGCCGACGACCCGTCTCATAGTGATTATCGTAAGTCAGTACCGGTGGTTCGCCGAGATGACCGGCGAACCACCGGTAAACAGTTACAATAAACACTATCAGGCGTCGTCGAGGCTCGGATGCGTCGGCTGCTCGGACGGATGTGGTTCGGCGAACCGTTCACGCATCGTCTCGCGGGCCGCGTCCGCCCGGCGTCGGCGCTCGTCGTCGTCGATCTCCTCACAGCCCGGCGGCAGGTCACGCCCGCGGCCGGTGAAGTAGCCGTCGGGCGCCACCCAGTCGTGGTAGAACGGCTGGTCGGCGTCTTCCAGCAGCGTCACCGCCACCTCCGCGCCGTGGCCGGCGCTCACGACGGCCTGGTGGGGTTTGCCAGCGAGTCGCCCGGCCGCGTACACCCCCTCGACGGCCGTCCGTCCCCGGTCGTCGGTTACCACGAACGACTTGCCCCGGTCGACGCACTCGACGCCCTCGGGCAGGTAGCCGACGGCGTTTTTCGTCGCGGCGACGACGTAGTCGGCACGATACCCCTCGCCCGCGGCCGTCTCGACGACGAATCCGTCGTCGTCGGGGTCGATCCGGACGACTTCGGCCTCGCGACGGGTCGCCCCTGCCCGATCCGCCCCCTCGGCCATCATGTCGAGCAAGCGGCGGGCGTTGACGCCAGCGGGGAACCCGGGATAGTTCTCCAGGTGGGCGTTGCGACGGAGGATGGAGTTGCCGGCGTTCAGGACGAGCGTCTCGATGTCGGCACGGGCGGTGAACGTGGCCGCAGACAGGCCGGCGACGCCGCCACCGACGATCACGACGGATGGAGTCGTCATACACCTCACCACAGCCGAGACGCACTTGTACCCCCCGAACTCCGGCGATAGCGTTATCGTGTGTAAAACCGTACCACACCCGATGGAAGACGTGTTCGTTGGGAGCCTGATGTCGTCGCCGGTTCACTCCGTTCGCGGCGACGCGACACTCCGGGAAGCAGGGCAGGTACTGCTCGATCACGGCATCGGCTCGGTCGTCGTCGTCGACGACGAGGGAGGGTTGCGGGGTATCCTCACAGCCACCGACTTCGTCCGGGTCGTCGCCGGCGATAACGACTGGGAGCCGTCGGTGCTCGTCTCCGCGGTCATGAGCCGGGACGTGCTCACGACGACGGCGGACGGGCCGATCACCGTCGCGGCGGATCTGATGGTCGAGACGGAACACCACCACGTGCCCGTGGTCGACGAAGGGAGCGTGATCGGTATCATCACGGCCTCGGACGTAGCGGCCTACGTCTCGACGGTGCGGCCACCACATCCACCACGGGCGTCAGGCGGGTAGCGACACCTCGGGGCGAACGCTCGACCGGAGCGCGACACGCGCCACGTTGCCGCCACAGTCGGCGGTTCGCGCGAGACTCGCGAGGATGCGCGAGAGCGCGTACGCATCGGGGGGCGACCGTTCGAAGAGCACCTGATCGAGCGTGCGGATGTCGTCGGCGACCGCGTCCCGCCGGTCCAGCGCCTCGTGTGCCGGATCGTCCGACGGTTCGAGGACAGCCGTCATCGCCGTCTCGACCACCTCACGAGACGCTGCTCCGAGGGCGGCGATCTCCGCGAACACGTCGTCGTCGACGGGCGCGTCGGGACGGTCGGCGAGCGATCCGATCCGGACGGCGTGGTCGGCGATCCGTTCGAGTTGGCGCGCAACGAGATAGTAGTCGAACAGTTCGGACCGACGCACGTCGAGATGGTCGATCTCCTCGAAGTCGGTGAGCGAGCGGTTGAAGTGGCGAGTGATCATCTCGAACAACCGGTCGACCTCGTCGTCGCGGTCGGCGAGACGATCCGTCGCGGGGTCGTCGGTCGCGGGAGGTCGCTCCACGCACTCGACGGCGGTGCGGTGCATCGAGAGCGTGGTGAACTGGAGCTGGATCACCGACTGCCGGATCGACACCTCAGAGGCGTCGAGCAGGTTCTCGACGACGATCCGATCGGTCGTCTCCTCGGTGACGGAGAGTCCGACCATGGTCTGGGCGTGTCGGCGGGCAGCCCGCCGTTCGTCGGCGGTGAAGGCCGCATCCTCGGGCGGGTGGAGCGCCACCGTGTTGTAGCCGACGGCGTGAGCCGCCCGGAGGGCGCGCTCGACGGTGTTGTCGAGCGTCGGCGACCGACCACTCGTCGAGCGTTGCTCGGCGGCGGCGTTCGACGGCGGCAGATCGACCGTCGCCGCCGAGAGCGGCCCGCCGTCCTGTGCCGCACTGCGGAGGACCAGCGATCCGTCGGTGTGGGGGTAGAGGTGGATGGGCATCCCCGCTTCGAGATGGTGCTCGGTGGCCCACTCTTTGGGGAGCGACACCGAGTAGGTCGAACCGCCGATTTTCTGGAGTTTTCGGGTTTCCATATTAGACGAGTGAGGGGTCGCTTTCGGCCATGTACAGGGTGCGGGCGGCGATGTTGACGGCGTGATCGCCGACGCGTTCGAGATCGCGAACGACGAGCAGCAGCCGCGACACGTCGTCCATCAGTTCCTCGACGGCCCAGGAGTCCCCTTCGTCGACCTCGTGTTCGATCAGGTCACGGACCACGCGTTCGCTGGCCCGCTGGCATAGCGCGTCGAGTTCGTCGTCACGCTCGGCGATGGCTCTGCACAGGGCGGCGTCGTCGGTCCGGTAGGCGGTCATCGCGTCGTCGAGCATGTCGCGGGCGAGGTCGCCGATGGACGAGAGATCGACCTCCTCGAACCGCTTGCGGTCCGCCGCCAGCGTGTACTGGGCGAGGTTGACGGCGAGGTCACCGACGCGTTCGAGATCGGTGACGATCTTGAACGACGAGGCGACAAAGCGGAGGTCGCTCGCGACGGGTTGCTGGCGAGCGAGCAGTTGGATGCATTCGGATTCGAGATCGAGATACCGCTGGTCGACCGCGTCGTCGGCGTCGGCGACGGCTCGCGCGGCCGACTCGTCTACCGTCGACAGCGCCGCGAGCGCCCGGTCGAGGCGGTCGGCAACGAGATCACCCATCGCGAGCACGTCCGTACGGAGGGCGGCGAGCGACTGCTGGTACTCGTCTCGGGTCACAGTTAGCCGAACTTGCCGGTGATGTAGTCCTCGACGCGCTGGCTCCGGGGGTTCTCGAAGATCTGATCGGTGTCGCCGTACTCGACCAGTTGCCCACCGGTCAGGAACACGGCGGTCTGATCGGAGATGCGCGCCGCCTGCTGCATGTTGTGGGTGACGATGACGACCGTGTACTCCTCCGCGAGGTCGTCGATGAGGTCTTCGATTTTCGCCGTCGCAATGGGGTCAAGCGCGCTCGCGGGTTCGTCCATCAGGATGACCTCTGGGTCGGTCGCCAGACAGCGGGCGATACAGAGCCGCTGTTGCTGGCCGCCCGAGAGGCCGAGGGCGTTGTCGTCGAGGCGGTCGTTCACTTCGTCCCACAGCGCCGCGTTCTTCAGCGATCGTTCGACGAGTTCCTGCTCTTTCTCCCGGTCGTCACGGCCGAACAGGCGTGCGAGCAGCCCCGTCTCGATATCGCCGTGTTTGCGCGGGCCGTAGGAGATGTTGTCGCGGACCGACTTCGGGAAGGGGTTCGGCGCCTGAAACACCATCCCGACCCGCTTGCGGAGTTCGACCAGGTTGATGCCGTCCTGGTACACCTCCTCGCCGTCGAGTTCGACGGAGCCGTCGACGCTCGCCGCCGCGATACGGTCGTTCATCCGGTTCAGACAGCGCAGGAACGTCGACTTTCCACAGCCCGAAGGGCCGATGAGCGCCGTCACGCTCTCCGCGGGAATGTCGATCGAGACCCCTTTGAGCGCGTGATCGTCGCCGTAGTAGACGTCGAGGTCCGTCGTGGAGAGTTTCGTCTCGCCGGTGAACTCGTAGTCGAGCCACGCCTCGCGGACCCGCTCGTCGGTCTCGCCGGTCGTCGTCTGTTCGATGGTCTGTACGTCCTCGGATTCGACTCGTGCGTTACTCATTGTGTAGTTTCCTCCGGAAGTAGATGCGGCTCCCGACGCCGACGGCGTAGAGGCCGATGACGACAAGGAGCAAGACGAGGGCGGTTCCCCAGCCGTACTCCGTGCTGGAGAAGGCGGGGTGGTCGAACACGCCCGCAGTGATCGACGAGTAGAGCTGGTAGGGCAGCGCGCTCGCCGGGGAGAGGAGCGCGTCGTTGGTGACGAACGGCGGCGTCGTGCTGAAGCGGAAAGATTGGAGCACCTGCGGACCGGCGCTCGGGAAGGGAGACCCCCCGAACACCAGCAGGAGCGGCGCCGTCTCGCCCGCGATGCGGCCGACGCCGAGGATGATGCCCGTGATGACGCCGGGCAGTGCCGCGGGGACGACGACGCTCCGAATCGTCTCCCACTTCGTCACGCCCAGCGCGGCGCTGGCGTCACGGTACTCGTCGGGGACCGCTTTGATGGCCTCGCGGCTGGTGATGAGCACCAGGGGCAAGAGCATGAATCCGAGCACCAGTTGCCCGACGAAAATGGAGTTGCCGCCGCTGATGCGGGGCACGAGGAAGGCCAGCCCGAACAGACCGAAGACGATACTCGGCGTGCTCCACAGCCCGTTTGTCGCCACCTCGACGAGCTGGGTGAATCGGCCCTGTTCGGCGTACTCGGTGAGGAAGATAGCGGCGCCGACACCGAGCGGGACCGCGAAGCTGACGGCACCCAGCACGAGCCACAGCGTGCCGAGGACTGCGGGCATGACACCCGGAATGTCGACGAACAGACCGCCGGGGACGTTCGTCACGAACGGCACTTCGAGCCACGGGATCGAGACGCCAAAGAGGTGCAACGACCCGCCAGTGAGGCTCGCACCCGTCAGCATCACGTCCAGTCCCTGAACGACGATGAAAGCGATCAGAAGCCCGAGGACGCCGAGCATCGAGAAGACGGCCACGCCGATGAGCCAGTAGGCGCCGTACTGTCGCCCCTGAGCGCCGTATCCCCGTTTGGCCTTGGCGGCGCTCCAGATGCCGAGGAGCGAACCGTGGATGACCAGGGCGGGGACGAGCTCCGAGCCGGGGAACTCGGCTCCGGTCCAACCCGGCGTCCACGTCCAGCCCGCGTTGATGTGTCCGGCGACGACGACGTAGCCAACCATCGCGAGCAGGAGCGCGATAGGGAGCGTCGAGCCGAGGTCCTCACGCGGGGAAAGCGCGGCACCGGCACCGAGCAGGCCGAACACGACGGCGCCACCGAGCCACACGACGGGTGCGTTGCCGCCCCACTGTGCCGCGACGAGGCCGCCCACGACCGCCCAGAGGAGCCCGAACACGACACCGACAGTCATCCCTGCGTTGCCGGAGGGCGTACCGTCGATGTAGCCGAAGTGCGATCCGAGACCGAGGATCACGAGACCGGCCGCGAGGACGAACAGCGAGCCACCGAGCAGGTGAAACAGGGGGACGCCCAGATACGTCCCCGTCTCGTCAAGCCACTGGAAGATGGTCGCCCACGAGGCGAGGAAGGCGACGCTAGCGGCGGCGATGAGGGCGCTCGGAAGGAGGTCCCCGACCGACGACTCGTCGGTTGCGAGGCCGGTGCGTTCGACGTTGCTCACGCGTTCTCACCCCCGAGCTTCCGGTGCATCCGCCACTCGATCCACTGCGAGGTGACGCTGAGGACCATCACCATGAAAAACAGGACGACGCCGGCGGCGAACAGCGCACTCATGTGCAGACCGCTCGCGTTGCCGCCCTCGAAGGCGATGACCGTCGTCAGCGTCTCACCGTAGTTGGTGAACACGTCGAAGACGGGCGTCGGGAACCCCTTCGTGTGGGAGAGCATGACCGTCGCGGCCATCGTCTCGCCCATGGCGCGCCCGACGCCGAGGAGGACGCCAGCGGAGACGCCCGACAGCGCCGCCGGGATGGTGACGCTCTGTGTCGTCTGCCAGTTGGTCGACCCCATCGCCAGCGACCCGTTTTTCATCGACTCCGGTACCGTCGAGAGCGCGTCTTCCGCGACGCTGACCACCGTCGGCAGCGCCATGATGCCGATCATGATGCCCGCCGCGAAGTAGTTGCCAATCGTCGGCGTCCGGAACTCGGTGTAGAGATACTGGTTGAAGATGGTCAGGCCGATGAAGCCGTACGTGATGGAGGGGATGCCAGCCATCAGTTCGATACCAGGTTTGACGATCTCGCGGAGCCGGCGGGGTGCGATTTCGCTGACGAAGATGGCGCCCGCGATGCCCAGCGGCGCCGCAATCGTCGTCGCGATGACCGTCGTGAGCGCCGTCCCGATCATCATCGGCGTCAACGCGTACACACCGTTCTGACCCCAGAGGGGCTGGCTGGTCCGGGTCAGCAGGGACGCCCCCATCTCCGTAACGATGGGGAGCGAGCGAAGCAAGAGGAAGACGATGATGAGCGACAGGATCGACACCGTCGCGACCGTGGTGAGGAAAGTCAGCCCCTTCACCAGTTCCGCCTGATACCGTCGCCAGCCGATCGCGACCGTCGCGAGGAAGACGATGATGGGAAGAATCGTCCACTGGGAGCCCCGAAGAAACAGGACGAACGCGACGGCCGTCGACAAGCCACCGAGGAGATGCATCAGGAGCGCCCCATCGTCGGTTCGCGCGCGGTAGTTGCGGGCGAACGTGGCGGCCGCTGAGAGGTTGTGCGTCGCGCGTGTGTGTATCGATTGTAACATGCGAAAAGTGGGGAGTCGGTCGTCAGCCGCTCAGCGGACGCCTTACGAGAAGTTCGACGGATCGACTTTGGCACGCTCGGTTTCGAGGCGGTCCTGCGGGAGCGCGAAGTAGTTGTTCGACTTGACGAAGTTCTCCTGCCCGAAGTCGCTCAGGACGAAGTTGAGGAAGGCAGCCTCCTTGCGGGAGGTGCCCTCCCACGTGTAAGCGTGGAGGTCACGCGAGAGCGGGTAGTCCTGCGCGCCGAGGTTCTCGCCGTAGGCGTACGTCGTCCCGTCGATGACTAGGTCGACCGGCGGCGTGGCACCGTCGGGCTCGACGAACGCCAGGGCGATGTACGCGATTGCGTTGTCGGCCTGCGCGATGGCCTGTTGGAGCTGCTGGTTCTGTCCGAAGCGCTGGTCGGGGCTGATCGAGGCGTTCGGGTCGCCGAAGACGTTGGCGCGGAACGAGGTATCGGTGCCCGACCCCTCGGCGCGGCCGAGTGCGAGGATGTCGCGGTCCGGGCCGCCGACCTCGGACCAGTTGGTGATCTCCTGACGGTACATGCTGCGGAGCTCCTCGATGGTGATGCTCTCGACGCCGGCGTCGGCGATTTCGCGGCTGACGACGATGGGCTGACCGTCGACGCCGACGACGTGATCGGTGAAGTTATCCAGCGTGGACTGGCTCACATCGGAGCCGGCGAGTTCGGCCTCGGCGGGGGCGGAGGAGTCGCCGATGTCGACGCGGCCCTCCATGACGCCCTCGACGCCCGTCCCGGAGTGGGAGAGGGCGATACTCACGCGGAACGGCGGGACCGAACGCTCCCCCGTCGTCTCGTAGCCGTAGTCCTGCGCGAAAAAGTCCGCGAGGCGCATGTCCGTGTTGTACTCCTCGCTGGCCCACGACTGCGGCCAGTAGTCCTCATCGCCCGCCTCGGGGTTCGAGTTCCAGTACGACGACGCGGTGTTCGTGATCGGGAACACCGTCGAGGAGCCGTCGCCGGTCAGGACGCTCGTGTCCATCCCGCTCGACGAACTGTCGTCGCTCTCCGTCTGCGTCGCCGTGGCGTCGGAACCACCCGATTCACCGCCGGACTCGCCGCCACTGCCACCGGACTGGCCACCACAGCCGGCGAGGCCTGCGACTGCGCCGGTGCCCGTGACCAGCATGAATTTGCGCCGCGATGCGCCGTCGAACGTGCGGTTTGAATCGGCCATCACCAGAACGACTCCCAGATCAAATAAAGTGGCTTTATATGAGCCGTACGTGGGGGTCTGATCCCCTCGTATCGATCCGTGTCCGCACGTACCGCTCCCGTTTCACCCGTTGGGCTATCGGTCAGTACAGGGGGCTACGGGGAGGTATATAGACGGGACCCGCATCGCCACGACTCCGCCCGTCGCCACGAAATCCCTTTTGCGTCCGGCACCACGGAGGACGTATGGACGAACGCGACCCGCTCGCCGACCGCGAGTGGCGGCTGATCCGCGAGGAGGCGTGGTCGGGGCCGATGAACATGGCGCTCGACGAGATCGCGGCCGAGACGGCCGCCGAGGGGGGTCCCCGGACCGTGCGGGTGTACCGGTGGGATCCCAGCACGCTCTCGCTGGGCTACCACCAGAACCCGGACACCGTCGACTGGGCACACTGCGAGCGCGAGGGGATCGGCGTCACCCGCCGCCCGACCGGCGGCGGCGGCATCTACCACGACACCCACGGCGACATCTCCTACACCATCGTCGCGCCGGCCGCGGAACTCCCCGGCGACCTCGTGGAGTCGTACCACCGACTCTGCCGGCCAATTCTCGACGCCTTCGAGCGGATGGGTGTCCCGGCGCGGTTCGCGGAGACGGAGCGACCGGCGGTCTACCCGCCCGCCTGCTACCTGCGCGAACTCCACCCCGCCCACGACGTGGTCGTCGAGGTGGACGGGCAGGAGCGGAAGGTGAGCGGCAACGCCCAGCACCGGCGGACGGACGCCGTCGTCCAGCACGGCTCGCTCACCTACGCGGCGCGCCCGGCGCGACACCTGTCGGTCTTTACCGACCCTGCACCGGACGCCGACGCCGCGTTCCGAGAGCGGGTGACCGGTATCGACGATCACGCCGACGTCGATCGTGACGCGGCGGTCACCGCCCTCGAATCGGCGCTGGCGGAGTGGGCGGACGCCACGGCAGGCGAGTGGACCGACGACGAACTCGCTCGGGCGCGCGAGCGGGCGTCGGCAAAGTACGCGGACGGCGAATGGACGCGTCGGCGACCGGGCGGACGGTAGTGGGGCCGTCGCCGTCTGGAGCGGCCGACGACGGGAACTGTTAGAACCCGAACGTCTCGGCGTCGGGTACGTCGAGTTCCTCGCTGATCGCCTCGTGAATCCCGTGGACCGGCGGCGTGTCGCGGGTGGGGTCGAGCCAGTGGTCGCCGACCCATCGATACCGAACAGCCAGATCCTCGTCGAGCAGAAAACACGAGCGCCGGGAACGACGGGTGACACCGAGCGTGCGGTAGGTGACGCCGAAGGCGTCCGACACGTCGAGGTCGGGGTCCGAGTAGAGCGGGAAGTTCAGGCCGAGATAGTCGATGAATCGCCGGTGGAGGCCCGCGCTCGACTTGCTACACCCGACGACGCGCACGTGATCACCACTGGCGAACCAGTCGAAATCGCGGAAGGAACACCACTCCTCGATGCAGTCGGGGCTGAAATCCATGGTGTAGAAGCTGAGCAACACCGGTCGATCGGCGACCAGCTCGCCGAGCGTCACCTCACCGCTAGTCCCGTCGGGACGCACGAGCGTGGCACTCACGTCGGCCACCGTCTCGCCAACAGCGATTGGACCGTCCATACACGACCTTCGATCGGCGCCGACAAAACCGTTGCTTCGTCCGATTCGAAGCGCCTTTGCTCGCTCGACCCCACCGATCCGTATGCGAGTTGGAGCACACGTATCCGTCGCCGGCGGTGTCGACAACGCCGTCGACAACCAGCGCGAGGTTGGCGGCAACTGCGGACAGATCTTTACGCACTCCCCGCAGGTCTGGCAGGACCCGAACGTCGGCGACGACGAGGCGGCGGCGTTTCGCGCGGGAAGCGCCGAACATCTGGACGGCCCGTGGGTCATCCACTCCTCTTATCTCGTCAACCTCTGTACGCCCAAAGACGATCTGCGGGCGAAGTCGATCGACAGCATGCAGCGCGAGGTCGACGCCGCCAGCACACTCGATATCGAGTACGTGAACGTCCACCTCGGCGCCCACACCGGCGCTGGCGTCGACGGCGGCCTCGACAACGCCGTCAGCGCGCTGGACGACCTCGATATCCCCGAGAGCGTGACGGTCCTCGTCGAGAGCGACGCCGGAAGCGGGACGAAACTCGGGGGCGACTTCGAGCACCTCGCGGCGGTACTCGCGGAGAGTCGCCACGACCTCGGCGTCTGTCTGGACACGGCACACGCCTTCGCCGCCGGCTACGACCTCTCCACGCCCGCCGGTGTCGACGAGACGATCGACGAGTTCGACGACGTGATCGGTCTCGAGAACCTCCACTGTATCCACCTCAACGACTCGAAACACGCCTGCGGGACGAACAAGGACGAACACGCCCACATCGGCGAGGGGCTGATCGGCGTCGACGGGATGCGCCGGATCGTCTCCCATCCCGATCTGCACGGGAAACCGTTCGTGCTGGAGACGCCGACGGAGGACGGCAAGAGCTTCGCGTGGAACATCGACCGCGTGCGGGAACTGGCGTCGGCGTGACGGAGCCACGGTATTTTTCGGGCGGCCCGGCGTAGCGGACGAGGAATGCAAGGCGGACTCACGAGACGCGAGGCGATCGCGGTCGGCGTGGGAGCGGTCGGTGCGGGCGTCGCCGGAACAGGGCGCGTCCGCGGCCAGCCGTCCGACACCGTGACCGTCGCCACGCGAAACTGCTATCTCGGGGGCAACCTCTTTCGCCTCCTGACCGCCGCGATGGAGGGAAGCGAGGCGGTCCGGACCGCCGCGAGCGACCTTCTCCGGGCGGTCGACCGGAGTCACGTGCCCGAGCGCATGGACGCCATCGCGGGGGAAATCGGGCGAACGGCGCCCGACTTGGTTGGGGTACAAGAGGCCGCGCTGATCCGGACCGGAGAGCCGACGAGTGGGACGACGCCGACGGCGACGACCGTCCGCTACGACTTCCGAGAGCGGCTATCCACAGCACTCGAGGACCGTGGTCTCCCCTACCGGGTCGTCGCCGCGGTGACGACGACGGACGTACAACTGCCGACGACGGTCGACGGGGAGCGCCGGGCGGTGCGTCTGACCGACCGCGACCTAGTCCTCGCCCACGAGGACGTGACGACGGCGGACGTGACGACGGGGCGGTTCGACACCGCCGTCTCGCTGTCGAACGACGGCCGCACGGTTTCGGTCGAGCGAGGGTACGGCATCGTCGACGCGATGGTCGGAGACACGCGACTGACCCTCTGTAATACACACCTCGAATCGGCGTCGACCGAGTTGCGACTGCAACAGGCGGCGGAGCTCGAGACGCTGCTGGCAGCGCACCGCGATCCGGTCGTCCTCGTCGGCGACCTCAACAGCGGACCGGGCGGATCGCGCGGCGCCTACGACCGACTACTGGAGACGCTCCGCGACGCCGCCAGCGGCGTCGGTAACACCTGCTGTCACGCGGCGGGGCTCCGGAACGACGAGGCGTCACTCACGGCACGGATCGACCACGTCCTCGTTCGGGGGGCGCTCGGTCCGACCGACGTGACGCGGGTCGGTGCCGATCCGGCGAGTCGGATCAGCGTCGACGGTGACCGGCTCTGGCCCTCCGACCACGCTGGCGTGGTGGCGACGCTCTCGCCCGATGCGGCGCCAACCGCCACCCCGTCGACTCCGGTGGAGACGGTCGGACCGACGCCGACCGAGCGGCCAGCCCCGACGCCGACGCGGACCGAAACCGGGACGTCAGTCAGCGCCGACCCCGACACCACCGTCGAGGTGCCCGGCTTCGGTGCAGTGACCGGAACGGTCGCCGTACTCGCGGCCGCCCTCGCCGTCCGCCGGCGAGCCGAGGACGACTGATTTTTGCCTCCCGGCGCAGTACGGCGTCCGTGCGCAGATTCTCGGCCGACTACCTCCGACGGACGCGGGCGGGGCTGTGGTCGTCACGCGAGGCCCTCGACGCCCTCGCCCTGCCGAGTCGCGACCGCATCCTCGACGTGGGCTGTGGGACCGGCGAACTGACGCGCGTCCTCGCGGCGGAGGCTGGCGACGACTGCGAGGTCGTGGGCATCGACGCCGATCACGCCTTGCTCCGGGTGGCCCGACAGGAGACGGGGCTGCCCGTCGCCGTCGGCGACGCCTTGTGTCTCCCCCTCCGCGACGACGCAGTCGACCTCGTGACGTGTCAGGCGCTCCTCGTCAATTTGCCCGATCCAGCGGCGGCGCTCCGGGAATTCCGCCGAGTCGCCACCGACGCCGTCGCGGCGATCGAACCCGACAACGCCGACGTGGCGGTCGAGTCGACGGTCGACCGGGAGGTCGACCTCGAACGCCGCGTTCGCGAGGCGTACCTCCACGGAGTCGGAACCGACGTGGCACCGGGCGACCGGATCGAGGAAGCGTTCGCGGCGGCAGGGCTGGTCGACGTGCGGACGCGCCGCCACTACCACCGGAAGGTGATCGAACCGCCGTACGACGAGGCGGATCTGCGGGACGCGACCCGGAAGGCAACCGGCGCGGGGCTGGCCGACCACGAGGCGGAACTCCGGCGTGCGGTCGGCGACGAGTACGACGACCTCCGGACGGCGTGGCGAGCGATGGGTCGCGAGGTGGTCGAGGCGATGCAGGAGGAGACGTACCGCCGGGCCGAGGTGGTGCCGTTCGACGTGACGGTCGGACGGGTGCCCGACTGAGAATTTAAATACGAGAAAGCGGCCACCGCCTCCGTGCCCTGACCGTCGCCGCGGGGCGGGTCGCAGTCGTGTGACGCCACCGCTCCGTGTCCGCCATCGGCACTGGCGTCACCTGTTCGCCCACTCGCGTCTTACACCACGTCGCCCCGCACCGTCCGCCCCGTCGCCTCGGCGCGCCGCTCGCGCATTACGTCCGCCGCCTCGGCGGCAGTGTCCTCGTCCAGTCCCAGCATCTCCAGTGCCTCCGTGAGCGTCGGAAAGGCGAGTTCGCCGCCACGGAGTTTCGCTATCGCCTCGTCGTCACGCTGGCCGTCGGCGTACAGGCAGACCCCGCGGGGGTCGAGAATCTCGCCGTAGGCCTCCCGCGCCATCGCCCCGCGCAGTCGCTGGGTGACGTTATCTGAGAAAGAGGCGTTGCACACCTCCAAGTGAACGGGGTCGTCGTCGTTTACGAGGTGGGCAGCGAGGCAGCGCTCCGGCGCCACGTGGCCGTTGTCGTTCGCCCGGAGGTGTTCGGGATGGGCTTCGGCCCAGTCGGCGTCGACGGTCTTACCCACGCCCGCGACGCCGTAGCGCTCCTCGAACTCGGCCGCACGGTCGGCGTCGCCACGCATGTGGAGGTCCTTGGTGACGTACACGTCGAGGCGATCGATCGGATCGAGGCCGAGAGCCACGTCGCCGTACACCCACACCTCGCGGACGGGAACGGGGAGGTGATCGTCGTCCGACGCCGGATCGGCGCTTCGCTCCACGAGGTCGACGATGTCGGCGGCGCGGTCAAGCGCGACGTCTCGGTCCATCACGCGCCCTTACGCGTCGGTGCGCAAAACCGTTGTCCAACGAAACCGTGATACGGCCCGCCCGGCAAGGGAGCGCCGATGGACTGCGACAAGTGTGGCCGCGAGGCGGTGATGCACGCCGCCTACTCGGGCGCCCACCTCTGTGACGATCACTTCCGCGCCTCGGTGGACAAGCGGGTGCGCCGGCGCATCCGCGAAGACGACCTCCTGCCGGCGGACGCCACACCCGAGAACTCCCAGACGTGGGTGATCGGCCTCTCCGGGGGCAAGGACAGCGTCGTCCTCACCCACATACTCGCGGAGACGTTCGGCCGCGACCCCCGCATCGACCTCGTCGCCCTCTCGATCCACGAGGGGATCGAGGGCTACCGCGACGAGAGCCTCGACGCCTGTCGGACGCTGACCGCCGACCTCGACCTCCAGCACGAAGTGGTGTCGTACGCCGACGAACTCGGCGTGCGGATGGACGACGTGGTGGAGAAGGACCCGGAAAACATGGCCGCGTGTGCGTACTGCGGCGTCTTTCGTCGCGACCTGCTGGAGTCGTACGCCGACGAACTCGGCGCCGACAAACTTCTCACGGGCCACAACCTCGACGACGAGGCCCAGACGGCGCTCATGAACTTCTTCGAGGGCGATCTGCAACAGATGGCCAAACATTTCGACGCGAGTCTCGGCCCCTTCGACCGTCGGGCCGAGAGCGCCCACTTCGTGCCGCGGGCCAAACCACTCCGGGACGTGCCGGAAAAGGAGGTTGCGCTGTACGCCCATCTGGCGGATCTGCCGGCCCACATCACGGAGTGCCCCCACGCCAGCGAGGCCTACCGCGGTGAGATTCAGCAGCTCCTCTTGAAGATGGAGGAAAACCACCCGGGGACGCGCCACTCGATCATGGCGGGCTACGAGGAACTCGCGGAGCTCGCCGCTCAGCGATATCGCGACGATGAGACGAGCGAACTGGGCGAATGCGAACGCTGTGGGTCGAGCACCGGCGGTCGTATCTGCCGGAAGTGCCGACTGGTCGAATCGATCGAGGCAGTGTAAGACACGTCGAAATCGCCCGGCAGAAAACCGTGGTGGCCGTTACCGAATCACGTCGACGCCGTTGCGCTGGTCGACCTGATTGCGGTTACGGCCGCCGTCGGACCAAGACTGCTGATCCTGTCCGACGTTGTCGCTCGCGTCGAATTCCGAAACGTCCTCGCCGTTGAGGCTCCGGCGCGATTTCTCCGCCTGACGCTGGGTCGAGGGGCCAAGGACCTGCGCGCTCTGAACGCCGGTCATGATAGCCATGACTCGCACCTTGCCCTTGTACTCCTCTTGGATGCGTGCGCCCCAGATGACGTTGGCGCTCGCCTCCAGTCGTTCGGTGATGTTGTTGGCGATACCCTCGGCCTCTTTCAGCGTGAGGTCGGGGCCGCCCGTGATGTGGACGAGTCCGCCGGACGCGCCGCGGTAGTCCACGTCGAGCAGTGGGTGGTTCATCGCGTCGCTCACTACCTCTTGGGTCTTGTTCTTGTCCTGCGTCTCGCCGACGAGCATCACCGCGACGCCACCCTGGTTCATGATCGTGGACATGTCCGCGTAGTCCAGGTTGATCAGGGATGGCTGCGTGATGGTCTCGGAGATGCCCTTGACGGTCTCGGCGATGATCTGATCCATCACGGAGAACGCCTTGCCGATGGGCAGGTTGGGCACGTAGTCCAGCAGGCGGTTGTTGTCGAGGACGATGATCGAGTCGGCCTCGCCGCGGAGCTTCTCCAGCCCCTCTTCGGCTTTGACCGTGCGGGCACGCTCGACGTTGAACGGCGTGGAAACCATGCCGACGACGATGGCACCCTGTTCTTTGGCGATCTTGGAGACGACGGGGGCAGCGCCGGTACCGGTGCCGCCACCCATCCCGGCCGTCACGAAGACGAGGTCGGCCTCGCCGAGGACTTCTTTGATCGTCCCCTGGGCCATCTCGGTCGCGCGCTCACCCATCGAGGGGTCGCCACCGGCGCCGAGCCCCTGGGTCAGCGACTTGCCGACGAGGATCTTCGTATCGGCCTCGATCATCTTCAGGTGTTGCTTGTCGGTGTTGATCGCGACCGTCTCCGCGCCGTCGACGCCGATGTTGTACAGGCGGTTGACGGTGTTGTTGCCGGCCCCACCTGCACCGACGATGACGATGCGCGGATCGCCGAACGAGTCGTCCTCGTCGGCGTCGCGCTGCTCGGCCTCCTCGCGTTCGATTGCGTCTTGGACGAATCCCTGCATCGTCACACCTTCGCCCAGCTGCGGTTGCGCTTGCGGTTGTCGTCACGGGACTCGCTCTGTTCGTTGAGCATTTCGCGGACTGCCGAGCGGATGGCTTCGCTTCGATTCGGGAACTCGCCCGTCTCGACCATCTGTTCGACCTCCTCGATCTGCTGCTTCGGAATTCGTAGTGTCACACGCTCCATTGTTGCATTCCCCCGGTAAGACGGATGGGGCGTCGCCCCGTGTGCTGTCTTACACAGCTGAACCGGCCGACGGCGGTCGATACCCCCGTCGCCTGGCGGCCGTGTAAGACGACCGTCTTACGCGAACGTACCAAGTGACCAATACCTTATAAAACTAACGGCCGTTGTAAGACAACAGCCGTCTACAGCGCTTACGCCCGGTCGAGCACGTCGGCCGCCGGGGTGCGTCGTCCGCAACTCGGGCAGAACGCCCAGTCCGATCGGATCTCGTCGCCACAGTCACAGAACACCCGGTGTGTGGCCTTCTCGCCGCAGTTCGGGCAGTAGACGTGCCCCGCCGACATCTCCTCGCCACACTGCGAACACGTGTTGCGCGACTGGGCCGTCTCCTCCGGCGTTTCACGTTCCGTCTTACGCGCGTCCGGATCGGCCTCGCGGTCGACGGACACGTCCGACGGCTCGGCCCGATCGCCGTCGACGGTGACGTTTACGTTGATCTCGGGGGGGTCGCGCGCGGCGAAGGCGTACTCCGCGAGCAACGTCTCGATCCCATCTCGACCGCCGGGCGACGACTCCTCACGCTCCGCATCGTCGAGGTACGTGCGCAACGCCTCGCGCATCACCTCACTTTTGGAGGCGTCGAATGCCTCCAGCCGCTCGACGAGGTCGTCGTCGGCGCGGAACGTGATCTTGCTCATCGTTCCCTGTCACGCACCCCCATTATTTGAAACCTTCGTGCGTGTCTGACGGATGTCTGTCGGGCGGCCGACACGGCCGCCACAGCCGATGTCGTAGCGACTGGCTGGTCGGACGCAGTCGGGCGATGGGGCGGACGACGACTGACAGAGACGACAGTCCTACGCCAGCCGCCGGCGCTCCGCGCCGAGCAGCCGCGCCCACAGCGCGAACAGCCAGCTATCGAGTCCGTACGCCGTGTCGACATCACGAACCCACTCGTCGTCCGAGAAACAGAGGTGCTGGAACCGCCGGACTCGCGGCGACAGCGTCCGACGGACTCCCGCGTAGTACGCGAGCGTCTCGCGGCGCGCTCGGTCGAGAAAGCCCGCCGGCACCTCGATACCATCTGCCGCCGCGGCGTGGCGGAACCACTCGACGTGTGTCACCGCCGCCGCGAGGACGAAACGGTCACGGAAGCCGGACACGCCAGCCAGCGGCGACCGTCCCGCCACGAGCGTGTCACGCGGGCGCGAAAACCGCGGGGCCGTCGTGATCAGATCCGTCGCGGCCGCCACCCGCCGCGCGATGCGCCGGAGGCGACGTTCGAGGATACGCGCGAGCGGGACGACCGCGAGTTCGTACCACGTCGGCATCCACGCACAGAACGGTTCGGAATAAACGGCGTCGCCGAGTAAGACACCGACGACCGACTCGGCTTCACGGTGTGACAGCGTTGACGGGTCGGCGCGTAAGACCGCCGCCACCCGCTCACCGTCGATCCGGTCGACGCCGTCGAAGGACATCCCGTGAGCCACGCGTCGGGTGTAGGCCCGGCCGGCGGCGTACCAGTCGGCGGCGTCGGCGGGCGTGGAGAGTGAACGAAGACGGGCGAGGGTCACGGTCGAACCTTCGCCGGCGGCAACCTATAGGGGTTATCGTAACTATAGTAGCGATTGAAGGTCATTGAACATCTGACCGCACGCCGTACTGCGATCGGCTGTGCAAACAGTTTCAATCGCTACTATATCCATAGGTTCTCGCCGGACCGTTGAGAATCTCCGATGACTTCCGAGAACTCTTCCCCGGCGCCAGCCGATCGCGGCGATCGAATCGCCGTGAGTCATCGCCGGGGAGGCGAAGAACCGTCGCGGTGACCCATCGGTACACAGGTACAACGATAATTAAGGTGGCCCCGAACCGAGCAAAGATCGTGCCCGTGTCGTTCGACCTCTTCGGAACGCTCGTGACGGCGACGACGCCGGCGGACCCGGCCGCGGCCGTCGCCAACGAGCTTCGCGACCGGGGTGTCGCCATCCCCGACGACTGGGCAACCGCCTATCGCACGCCACACATCGACGCGCCCACGGCGGCCGAGATTCCGCTTCCTGCCCACGTCGCCGCTGCGCTCCGAAGCCGCGGCGTCGAGGCGCCCGACACTACCGTCAGACGATCCGTGGTCGCGGCGTTCGACCCCGAAGTCCGCCGTCGGCGGGGCGTCGACGCCGCCCTCGCCGCCGCCCGTGAACGCGGCCCCGTCGGCCTGTGTTCGAACTGTAGCGTCCCCGAACTCGTCTCCCGGACGCTCGTGCGCGCGGACCTCCGAGACGCCTTCGACGCCGTCGTCACCAGTGCCGCCTGCGGGTTCCGCAAGCCCCATCGCCGTCCGTTCGAGACGGTGGCAGCGGCGCTTGACGCCGACCCCACATCCCTCGTCCACGTCGGCGACGACGCCGACGCAGACGGCGGCATCGAGAGCCTCGGCGGCACCTTCGTCGACGTGGCCGAGACGCCCCTGACCGACCTCGACGACGCGCTGGGAGGCGGCCCGTGCCCCTGATCGCCGCTGGGAGCGTCGCCCTCGCGGCGGCAGGGGATCGGCTCGTGGCCGAACCGCCCGCCGAACTCCACCCGGTGGCGTGGCTCGGCCGTGCGCTCGGCCCACTGGACCGGCCGTGGCACCGGCCCCGACTGGCGGGCGTGGCGACGGCACTGCTCGTCCCCCTCCTCGCCGCGGGCGTCGTCGCCGGCGTCGTCGCGCTGGGGGGCGGTATCCACCCGATTCTCGGCGCGGGCGTCGCCGGCCTCGCCTGCTTCGTCACGACCAGCCGACGCATGCTGCTCGACGAGGCGCGGGCCGTCGTCGCCGCGAGCGAAACGGACCTCCCCACGGCGAGAGCGCGATTACGGGCGCTCGCGGGGCGGGACGCCACGGCGCTCTCCGCGGGCGAAGTGCGAAGCGCCGCCGTCGAGAGCGCCGCCGAGAACCTGAGCGACGGCCTCGTCGCCCCACTCGCGGGCTTTGCCCTCCTCGCACCCGTCTCCCTGCCGGCGGCCGCGGGTGCCGCCGCGTGGATCAAAGCCGTCAACACGCTCGACTCCACCTTCGGCTACCGCTCGGTACCGATGGGCTGGGCGCCGGCCCGCCTCGACGACATCGTGATGTGGGTGCCCGCACGCGCGAGCGCCATCTTGCTGGCTGTCGCCGGCGGGCAACCGGGTGCGGTCCGCCGGGCGCGGTCGCTCGCCCGCCGCCCCGCGTCCCCGAACGCCGGGTGGCCGATGGCGACCATCGCCGTCCTGCTGGGCGTTCGGCTGTCGAAACCCGGGGCGTACGACTTGACCGCGAACCGACGGTCCGCGGACGGTCGGACGGCGTCCAACGAGGGAAGCGACGACCTGCCGACGCAGGCCAACGCCGAACGGGGCGTCGCCGTCGTCAGCCGAGCCGGATGGCTGGCGTTCGGGCTAGCGGGGGTGATCGCCCTGTGTTGAGGGCCGTGCGTGGGGCACTCGCCTTCCTGACGCGCCTGCCCGTCGGCGGTGGCGAGGACGCGTGGGACGCCTTCCGTGCCACCCCCGTCGCGTTCGTCGTCGCTGGCTACGTCGTCGGCGCCCTCGCCGCCCTCCCGCTCCTCCTCCCGCTCCCCGTCTCGGCGACGGTGGCGCTGTACCTCCTCACGCTCTATCTCGTCACCGGCGTCACACACGTCGACGGTCTCGCTGACTGCGGGGACGCCGCGGCGGTCCACGGGGCGGCCGCGGATCGGCACTCGGCCCTGAAGGATTCACAGACGGGCGTCGGCGGCGCGCTCGCGGTCGGTCTCGCGCTCGTCACGCTCGCGCTGGGCGGCCTCGGCGTCGCCGGCACCGGTCCGCGCGTGGCCGTCCGCCTCGCTCTCGCCGCGGAGGTGAGCGCGAAGGTGGGGATGGCCGCGCTCGCCGCACTGGGCACGCCCGGCCACGAGGGACTGGGGTCAGCAGTCGTCGGCGAGGGCAACGGCGCCGCGTTGCTCCCGGTCGTCGTCGCCGCCGTGCCCGCCGTCCTGGTCGCCCCCGACGGCGGCACTCCGGCTCTCGTCGCAACCGTCGTCGCCGGCCCGCTCGTCGCGCTCCTCGTCGGCCGATGGGCCACGCGTCGACTGGGTGGCGTCACGGGCGACGCGCTGGGCGCCGCGAACGAACTCGGCCGGATCACGGCGCTACACGCGGGGGTGATCGTGTGGACGCTCTGGTGATGTGTGGCGGACGCGGGACGCGGCTCGGTGGCGATGTGGAGAAACCGCTCGTGACTGTCGGTGGAGTGCCCACGATCGACCGCGTGTACGCCGCCCTCGCGGCGAGCCGCGTCGACGACGTGTACGCCGCCGTCTCGCCACGGACGCCCGAGACACGCGACCGCCTGGAATCGATGGCGGCCGTGACCGTCGTCGAGACACCCGGCGACGGGTACGTCGCCGATCTGACCGCTGCGCTGGATCGGGTCGAACGACCGGCGCTGACGGCCGCTGCCGATCTTCCCCTCCTCGCCGCCGGGACCGTGGACCGCGTCCTGGACCGAGCGGACGGCTCGCTCGCCGTCGCGGTGCCCGCCGACCTGAAACGCCGGCTCGGCGTGAGCGTCGACACGACGTTCGAACGAGACGGAAGAGCGCTCGCGCCGACGGGGGTCAACGTCGTCGCGGGGACCGACGACGACATATACGTCAGCGACGACCCTCGACTCGCCGTGAACGTGAACCGCCCGCGGGATCTGCAGGTTGCGGAGGCGCTCTCGTGACCCGTTTCGTCCTCGTCGCCGGGACGACGGCGACGACCCAGATCGACGGCCTGAGCACCGCTGTCGCCGATCCAGAGCTCCGTCTGCATACACCGAGCGCCGTCGCGGAACTGATCGAGTACGGCCACCTCGTGCGCGCGCCGGCTCTGCCCGTGAGCCCGACAGGGTGGCCGACGCCGGCCGCCGTCACCCGCGCAGTGCGGGAGGTGGTTGGCTTCGAGACGCTCGCCATCGACGCCGGACTCGCCGAACCGACCGGAGCGCCGACCGTGGGCGTCGGCGCGAACCCCGGCCGAGACGTGCGCGAGGCCGACCCCGTGCCCACCGCGCCGGGGGCGTGGGTCGCCGCTCGTGACCTCGGGCGCGCGCTCCCCGACGACGAACTCGTGATCGGGGAGACCATCCCCGGCGGCGCCACCACCGCACTCGGTGTCTGCCGGGCGCTCGGCGTCGACAGCGAGGTTTCGAAGAAACCTCGGGAAAACAGCGAGGTTTCGAAGAAACCTCGAGAAGACAGCGAGATTTCGCCGTCGCTTCCGGAGAACCAACGCGAACTGAGACGGGAGGTGGTCGACGCCGGCTTCGAGGCGAGCGATATCACACCGGGCGAGGCGGCCTACCGGCCGGAGCTCGCCGTCCGCTTTCTCGGCGATCCGGTGCTCGCGGTCGTCGCCGGCCTCACTGTCGGCGCGCTGGAGTCGGGAACCGACGTCGTCCTCGGCGGCGGGACACGGATGTTCACCGCCGCCGCGCTGATCCGTCACGCCGGCGTCGCGACCCGGCTGACCGTCGCGACGACGACGTATCTCGCCGAGGACGTGGACGCCGCGACCGCCGTCGACCGTCTCGACTGCGACCTCGTGGTCACCGACCCCGGATTCGCCGATCGGGACGACGCGCTCGCCCGCTACGTGGCCGGCGATGCGAAGGAGGGAGCGGGCATGGGCGGCGCGCTCTGGCTGGCCGAGCGAGCGGGTGTACTCGGAGGGATCGGCGACGGAACGCTTGAGGTAGTGGAGCGTCTTACCGGCTTGCATGGACCCTGACGCCGTGGCCGACGTCGAACGCGTGCCACACGGGGGGGCGTCGGACACGACGCTCCTGGATTTCAGTGCGAACACGAATCCGGAGCGCCCCCGGGGGATCGTGGGGGTGTATGAATCGGCGTACGGCGCTGCGACGCAGTATCCAGGCGACGACTACTGCGAGTTTCGGACCGCCGCGGGAGAGTATCTGGGGTGTGAGCCGCTGAACGTCGTTCCGACCGCCGGAGGAATCGAGGCACTCCGACTCGCGTTCGAGGTGACACTCGACTCCGGCGACGACGCCCTCCTCCCGAAGCCGAGCTTCGGCGAGTACGACCGCGAAGTACGACTGCAGGGCGCCGATCCGACGTTCGTCGACCACGACCGCGTGCTCGAAACCGACCCGTCGCCGTACGGCGTGGTCGTCGTCTGCAACCCCAACAATCCGACGGGCGACGGCTATCCACGGGCCGACCTCGTGGCCTACGCCCAACAGTGTCGTGGCGCGGACACCGCCCTGGTCGTCGACGAAGCATTTCTCGATTTCACCGACAGACGGACGCTTGCGGGCGAAGCCGGCGTCATCGTCGCGCGGTCGCTGACCAAGATCTTCGGCCTCCCGGGACTCCGAACCGGGCTGGCGGTCGCGACGGGCGGGCTTCGTGACCGCCTCGAAGCCGCCCGACCAGTGTGGGGACTCTCGACACCCGCCGCCGACGTTGGCGCCTACTGCCTGCGCCGGACGAAGTTCGTCGCCGAGACGCGCGACCGGGTACGCCGCGAACGGCGCCGCATGGTCGATCGCCTCGATGCCGCGTACGAGGTCTACCCCTCAGAGGCGCCGTTTCTTCTCCTCGGCGTCCACGACCGACCGGTCGAAGCGGTGATCGACGACGCCCGGCGGGAGGGGATCGTGATTCGGGACGCGACCACCTTCCGCGGCCTCGACTCGCACGTTCGGGTCGCCGTCCGCCGGCCCGAAGAGAACGACCGCCTCCTCGATGCGTTGCTGTGACCGCCGTGTTCGAGGCGGCGGTCCGGGACGAAGTCTGCCGGCTCGGCCGCCCGGACACCCGCTGGCTGTCGACCGGGTACGACGGCGGCGAGTACCGGGGTCCCGCGGCCTACAACTGCACCGTCCCGGAGGGGTGGAGCCGGACCGACCTCGACGCCTACGTCGCCGAACGGCTCGCAGCCGCGGGCTTCGACGGCCGCGACGCGCCCGTCCTGTTGACAGGTGTCGACCAGCGTCACGCCCGTCGGGCGCGCCTCGGTCCCGTCGAGGCCGTCGCCACCGCTGGCGTCTCGAACCCCGCCGTGCTGCCGATCGATAGCGCGGAGCGAACCACGGCCGACGCGCGATCCACGCCATCCGACGGCGACGACCACGCCGGGACCGTAAACGTCGTCGTGGGCACGGTTCGCGCGCTCGCGCCGGGCGCGCTCCCGAACCTGCTGACGGTCGCGGCGGAGGCGAAGGCGGCGACGCTTCTCGAACTCGTCGGCGTCCCCGGCACCACGACCGACGCCGTCGTCGCGGCCTGTGATCCTGAGGGCGACCCCGCGCAGTTCTCCGGGAGTGCGACCGCCGTCGGCTCGGCCGCCCGGGCCTGCGTCCGGGACGCCGTCGCCGCGAGTCTGGCCTCGCGCCACCCGGAGGGCGCCGACGACGCCGGCGACGCCGAGTCGGGCGTCGTCACCGACGAGCGAGCCGTGGTGTCGGCGCTTCCCCCCGCACCGGACCATTGAAGACCGCGCCGGGCCGAACCGAGGAGTATGAGCGACAGTGACCGCCCCGAGCCGGCGGCGGAGGCGCCGCCCGAATTCGGGCGCGTGCAGGTGTGGTGGGGCGACGGGAAAGGGAAGACCACGGCCGCCTTGGGCATGGGCTTTCGCGCCGCTGGCCACGGCTACCGCGTCCACCTGCTCCAGTTTATGAAGGGCGGTGCCGCGAGCGTCGAAGACGTGCGCGGCGAGTACGGGGCCATCGAGCAGGTCGCCGGCTTCAGCTACGAGCACAGCGGCCACTACGGCTGGCACGGCTTCGCCGACGGCAGCGACGACGCCGACCACGCTGCGAAGGCCCAGGGTGGGATCGAACGCGCCCGAGACCTGCTCGACGGCGCACACGAGGCCGATCTCTCGGCGCCGCTCCCGCTCGACGGCGACCCGGCGGACGGCGTCCACATGCTGATCCTCGACGAAATCTGCTACGCGGCCAACCGAGACCTGATCGATCCGGCAGACGTGGTCGATCTCGTCGAGTCGAAACCCGAGGATCTGGAACTCGTCTGCACCGGCGGGCACGATCGCCCGACGTATCTCACCGACCGGGCCGATCTGGTGAGCGAGGTGCGAAAGGAGCGCCACCCCATCGACGCAGGCCAGCGCGCGCGGAAGGGCACCGAGTTCTGACCGCGTCAAGGGTTTTGCGCGCCAGCCCGTAAGGGCCGGTATGACATCGGCGCCGGAGCCGTCGTTCCGCGACCGCCTCGCGACGCTCGACCGCGAGGCGGCCACGACGTTCGTCGCGGCCGTGTACGACGCCCGTGGGTGGACGGTCACGCGCGACGACGACGAGCTACTGGCGACGCCGCCCCGCTCGGAGCGGACGCGGCGGCTCGTGGTCGCCGTCGGATCGGCGGCCGGCGGCGACGACGGGGTGACCGACGGCGACGGCCGAACCGCCGTCGACGCCGAGCGGCTCCACGAGCTGGTGGCGTACGCCCTCCCACCCGACGAACGAACGCGCCTGTGCCAGCGGTTCGTCGACCGGGAGCCGGCCCCGTTCGGCGGGCGCGACGACGACGCGGACGACGGGGATGCGGCATCGGCGGGAAGGAAGCGGGGAGGCGACGATGGCGGCACGACGCGCACTCGCCGTGACTCCGAGTCGAACCGCCCACCCACCCCACACGAACGCGGCGTCGGCACCGACGAACGCGTGAGCGACCGAGTGGTCGAGAACGACGCCGACGGAAGGGGGACGCTGGATCGGCCGGAAAGCGACGGACTGGACTGGATTGACGGAAGAGGTCCGGATCGGTCGGAAGACGACGGGTCGGAGCGGTCGGAGTGGATCGGCCGTGTGGCGGTGATCGGACTAGTGCTCTCGCTCGCGCTCGGCGGCATCGTGACGGCGACGGGACCGGGCGGGGTCGACGTTGGATCGGCGGCGGCCGTGTTCGGCGGGAACGACACGGCCGAGGGGTCGCCGTCGACGCGCGCGCTCCCCCGAGGTGTCGAGGAGACGGGCGTCACGGACGCCGCGGCGCTCGCCGACGCTCACGAGGCCACGCTGTCGAATCGCTCCTATCGCCTCACGATCACGTACCGGGAGTTCGAGAACGGGGAACTTCGCGGCGTCGCTCACGAGCGGGCACTCGTCGTGTCGCCGAACCGCTACCGCTCGCGCGTTCGGCGGCTCGGCTCGGTCAGACACGAATCGACCCTGATCGCGTCCGGCCCGACGTACGCGAACGGCTCGACCGGCTACGTCCAAACCGCTGCCGGGGTGCGCGAGCGAACCGAAATCCGGTCGGCGCTCGTCCCCGCGTCGACCGACTCCGTCGGCTTCCTCGACCGAACCGAACGAACCGTGCAGTGGTATCTCAGCGTCAACGACTCACGGATCGTCGGCGTCACCGACCACAACGGGACGGCGGTCTTCCGAATCGCCTTCGAGGGCGATCCGTGGCCGAACTCTCGGGACGTGACGGGGTGGGCACGCGTCGACGAGAACGGACTGGTCCGCGAACTCCACCGGGAGTACACACCCACGCTGGAGCCGGACGTTCGGATCGAGGTCAGCATCCGCATCGAGTCCGGTCCAGTGACGGTGACGCGACCGCAGTGGCTGTCGTCGACGGGGATAAACGGGAGCTACGAGCGGCGAGCACCTGTACTCGCCGAACCAGCCGACAACGACAACCCGGACGCTCGACCGAACGTTTAACCGGGGTGACGCGGTACTCGACGGCGATGGTCGAGGCGTTCGCCGTGGCGAGCGGCAAGGGCGGGACGGGCAAGACGACGAGCACGCTCGCGCTCGGGATGGCGCTCGCCGAGGACCACGACGTGACGGTAGTCGACGCCGACACGGGGATGGCGAACCTCCTCTTTCACGCCGGACTCGACGACGCGGCGGTGACGCTCCACGACCTGCTGGTCGAGGGAGCGGACGCGGCCGTCTCCGACGCCGTCTACGAACGCTTCGGCATGCAGGTCGTTCCCTGTGGGACGAGCCTGGCGGCGTTTCGGGCGGCCGACCCCGAACGGCTGCGCGACGTAGTCGCCGAACTCGCCGCCGACACGGACGTACTCCTGCTGGATTCGCCGGCGGCACTGGGATCGAAGAGTGCCGTCCTGCCTATCGTCCTCGCGGATCGGACGGTGATCGTCCTCCAGCCGACGATTCCGGCACTCTCGGACGGCCTCAAAGTACAGGAGTACGCTCGCTCGTACGGCACGGAGACGGCGGGAACGCTGTTCAACCGCGTCCGCGACGACGAAGGGATCGAACGGGTGGCAGAACAGGCGGACCGCTACTTCGGTGGCGAGACGCTGGGGGTGATCCCGGAGAGCGACGCGGCCCGGGAAGCCCGGCAGGCGGGCGAACCGCTGTTGGCTCACGCACCGGACGCACCCGCGTCGCAGGCATTCCGCGAGGCAGCGAAGCGACTCGACGTGCACGACGGGGCGAGCGAGGACGTGGCCGACCGCTTCCGGAGCGCGGTCGTCCCGGACGAAGTGTAGCGATGGTCGAAAGTGAACACCGGGACGACCGCGAGTGGGGAGACGGCCGTCCCGACGCCCGGGGACGACCCTCCCTATGAAGATACCGCGCGGCGAGCTGCTCCGCTCGCGAGTCGTCGACGACCCCGGGACGGCGCTGGCGACGGCCCTGGAGCGCCGCTTGACGGGCTACGCCGTCTTCGAACCGCAGGACGCCCTCCTGCTCGGCGACGAGACGAGCGGAGTCGTCACGTTCGAGGACGGCGTGCCGGTGCTCGCGTACTGCACCGACACCGACCGGGGCGGCGCCGACGCGCTGGCCGACGTGGCCGGCCCCGGGCCCTACAGCGTCGAACTCTACGAACTCGACCCGTCGGCGCTCACCGAGGCGCACGAGGCGGACGAGCTCAGGGTGTCTCCGGGCCTGCCGGCGGAGCGACTGAGCGACGACCGCGACCTCGTGACGCGCACCCGTGAAGCCGCGCCGGACGACCGCCTCGGCAACGACGACACCGCCGCCGTCGAGGCGTTTCTGGCCGACGAAGCACAGATCGAAGCCATCCGCGAACAGGCCCGTGAGGAGGCCCGCACCCGCGCCGAGGAGTGGGGCCTGACCGACGCGCTCGACGAGTGATGTGACACCAGATGTCACGAAAGTATCGTTTCTCGACCCGGTTGCCGAGGGGGCGACACACACCCATATTTAATATTGGTTGAAATGAAAAGGGGAGTGTCCGAAGTCGCATCACCATGCAAAACCCACACACAGATTCGGATCGGTCGGCGGCGGATGGCGATTCGGGACACGGCGTGTACGCTGTCAACTACTACGAAACGAGTGATATCGAACTGAGTGTCACGGTCGTCCACGCCGTCCTCGAAGCGACGGGAAAGGAGCCGACCGACGTTGACCTCAACAGCGTGGTTCAGCCGGACGCGCTAAACCGCATCTTCAGTCACAAACACGACGGAACACCGCGAGACGGCGGGACGATCGAATTCGAACTCGCCGGCTGTCACGTGACGGTCGACGGCGACGGAGAGATCCGGGTCGATCCGAATCCACAGTCGTAACGCGGGGCGCGGCGGCGACGGTCAGTCGTCGTCGGACGGCGTCAGATAGCGTTCGAGGCGGTCGGTAGACCAGTCACCGTCGTCGAGTCGCACCCGTTCGGCCGTCCGATCGAACACCACGAGGCCCGCGTCGGCCAACTGCGGCACGTGGATAGAGGCCAGCGCGGTGTACGCCCGGTCACACTCGGCGTCGGTCGGGTCGTCGGTGTCGTTCTCCCAGCACGCGAGTCGCGTCGTCAGACGCTCAAGTCCGATCGGTGACGTGTCGAGGAGCGCCCGGAGGACGAACCGACGGCGACGATTGGCCAGAACCGCACGGAGTTCGTCCGCGTCGAACCCGCCCGTCCTGGCGTCGACAACGTCGTCGAACAGGGGTCGGAACGTGTCGGCCGTTCGCTCCGCCGTCGCCGACGGGTCGAGGCGGGCGACCACGTCGGCGCCGAGTTGGCCGGCGGTCTGGACCAGCAGGTGCAGGAACTGAAACGTCGATTCGGCACCGCTCGCATCGATGAAGGGTGCGATCGCGTCCACGTAGACGAGCGCCTCCCGGTCGGTGTCGGCCCAGTCGTCGAGATAGAGCGTGACCGCCGTGCCGAGCCGTCGCAGATCGCCCGGATCGGACATCGAGGTGAGCGTGATGTCGCCGCCGGCGAGGGGCTGTCGTGGTGGCCGGCCGGTCGACGTGGCCGACGCCGAGCGGTCGAACTCGGCGTACGTGACGAGACCGAACGCGGCAGGGAGCGCTCCCACGTGCTGGCGCCAGTCTTCGACGACCGTCTGCATCGATCGGGCCACGGAGACGACGAGCACGTTCGTCGTCTCGGGGAGCACGTCGAGTGACGCGTCGCTTCCGAATGCGGACTCACCACCCAACAGTAACGTCGCAGTCGGTCGTGAATCGCCACCCCACTCACTCGGCTCGTCGCTGTTCGGGCCCCCCATACTGGCTGTCGAGCGCACATTGTCACGACACCGATATAAAGATACGGTGAACACCACCGGTCACTCACGGCTTGTCGCCACGCCGGGCGAGCGGCGTGCCGTCACGCGGACAGTAGTCGAACCCCGGATCGCGCGTGCTGAATCCGCACGTCGGGCACTCCCTAACTGGGGGCGCGCCGTCGTCACGATCCGACCGCCACAGGAGGGGGACGAACGGCAGAAGGAGGAAGGCAACGAACGTATCGAAGTAGTACCACGCGCCGACGCTCACGAGGAGGCTCACGACCAGTCCGACGGCGGCCGTGACCGTCCGCGATCCGACCATGTGCGGCGTTGACGCGGCGGCGGCAAGTGCGTGGCGGTCGCGTGATGACCGAAATCAGTCGTCCGCCAGCACCCGATCGCGGGCGGTGTCGGCGTCACCCGGCGGTTCGTCGAGCACGTCGATCCGTGACACCCACTTCACGCGCTCCCAGCAGTCGGCGTCGTCGACGAGGAGGCGAACGGGGCCACCCCGCTCGGTCGGAATGCGGTCGCCGTCGAGACGCACCGCGAGGTGGGCGTCGCAGAGGCGGTCAAGGTCGAACCCACAGGCGAAGCCCGGATCGGCCGACTGCACCAGCACATGCGAGGCGTCGACTCGGGGGCGCGCCCGATCGAGGAGCGTGCCGACCCGAACGCCGCGCCACCGACTCGGCTCGGCCGCCTCCCCCGCACAGGCCGTCGACGATTCGACTGGCTCCGTCACCAGCGAGGCGAGGTCGCTCGCGCGAACCGCCTGCGGATCGGCGACGGCACCGGTGACGGTCACCGTCCAGCGGGCCGGGTCGGAAGCAGCCGGCGGATCGGAGTGTGGCATGGGTGGGAGACAGGCTACGCACGGTCAAAGGTGTTCGCCCGATCGCGTTCGGACCGAACGTGTTCGGCCGAACCGACTCGGGACGGCGGCGTGATCACCACCTATGGCACCCGACAGACTCGATCTGCGCGACCTGCCGCCGAGCCAGCGCCACACCACGATCCACGACGCGTTCGACGAACTGGACGCTGGCGAGGAACTGACCATCGTCAACGACCACGATCCGCAGCCGCTCTTCTACGAGTTCCGCGCCGAACGCGACGCCTTCGACGCGGACGGCTACACGGTCGAACAGCGCGGCCCCGAGGAGTTCGTGGCAACGCTTCCCAAGAAGTGATCCGAGGCGAAAGATACACCCGTGTCTAATTAGATGTAATTAGCACGGATGACCGATTCACACGTTCGACCGACGCCCGAGATGCCACGGAGCGTCGACTACCTGCTCGCGGCGATGGGGCTCGCCCTCTTCGGCGGGGCCGCCGTGGGTATCGTCTCGGCCGCCCCCCTCGAGATGGCGGTAGGGGGCGGGTCCGCGCTCGCGGCGTGTCTCCTCGCCGTAGGGCTCGTCCGCTTCCCGCAGAACTGAGACTGCTGGCTGTGCGCCGACACACGGGGTTACCCCGGTGACGACTCTCTCTATTCATACTGTCGGCTGTAACTGTTTCAAGATATTCGCCGGCCCGGGGTGGCGAATATCTTGATTGACTTACAGCCGACAGTATCAACAGCCGACGGCATCAGCCACCACGAACGCGGCGGCCCACGACGATCACGGCGAGTAGCATCGGTACACCGGCCACCACGAGGGGGATATCTACGGCACCGATCACGGGGAGCGACGCGGACACCGAGGCCGCGAGCGGGTCGGGCACGCCGACGGTGGGGACGGGAACGACGATGCCGACGACGGGAATGCGGACGCCGCCGGGTCCGCCAGGAGCCGTCGAGTTAGCTCCGCCCGTGTCGCCGGCACCCGCGCCGTCCGCGCCGGCCGCCCCACTCTCACCGCCGGCCGGCGTCGCAGCCGACTCGAGCGGAGCGGTGACGGTCGCGTTCGTCAGGTGTTCGGCGCCGCTGGCATCGCGGACGCGCACCCGGGCCACCGTCCCGTCGGGGGCGGCCGTGAGGCGAGTGGCGAACGATCCGTTCGCGCCGAGTTCGACCGGGCGGATGTCGACGATGCGGCCGGTGGCGGGGTCGACAGTTTCGACGCTCACCTCGCGAATCTGCCCGTCGACGACGTGGCCGCCGACGGCGATGGTTCGGTCGTCGACGTAGCCGGTCCGCCCCGCGTCGACGGTGACGTTCGGGGCGAGAAAGCGCGACAGCGAGTAGTTCCACGTCTGTTCGTTGCCGGCGGTGTCATTGGCTCCGAGGACGACGGAGTCGGTACCGGGCGGATGGTAGACAGTCGTGTCGACGGCGAGGCGCCGACGGTCACGATCCGGAATCGTCGCCTGCGGGAAGATGAGCGGGTGGCGGGTCGCCGCGCCGTCGTTGGACGCGTTAGACACCAGCCAGACGGACTGCACCTGCACGCGGTCGATGACGTGACCCTCGACGTGTAAGCGGGTCGGGGACACCCACTCGATATCCGTGACGTTCAGCACGGGCGCCGTCTCGTCGTCGACGGCGATCGTGAACTCGTGCGTGCGGAGGTTGCCGACGGTGTCCTCGGCGCGCACCGTGATCCGATTGCTCCCGGGCGCGAGATACAGCGACCGGTTGAACGTCCCGTTCGACCCGGGGAGGAGGTACTGCCGCCGGTCGGACCGATCGGCACCGCCTATCGACTGGTAGTCGTACGCGTGATCGATGCGGACCGCCCCGATGGCCGAGTAGTCGCGAAGCGTGCCGTTGATCGAGACGTTCCCGCGCGAAACCGTCAGGTCCGTCGACGGCGGGAGGTCGGGGTCGTCGCTCGACGCGTCCGGGGCGAACGGCGCCGAGTAGTTCAGTACCGGCTTCTCGTCGTCTTTGAGTATCGTCGCCTCGTACGTGGCGGTTTCGCCGGCCTGAGCGACGACGGTGAGTCGATGTGGCCCCGTCTCCAGATCGAGCGAGAGACTCCTATCGATCCGCCTGCTCGACGGTTCGAAGGAGTAGCGGGTGGCACCGTCGACGCGGACTTCGATCAGCGAGATGGGGGCGTCGGCCGACACCTGCACGCGAACCAGCGGGTCGGTCGGCGTGTGATGGACCTCGCCGGGGTCGAGCGGGTTGGCGTCGGCGGCGACGGTGATCGTGGGCGAGGACTGCGCGGCGACGAGCGGCGCGGCTCCGAAGGACGCGACGAGCACGGCGACGGCAACGACAGCGACGGCGCGTTCCATAGACCGTTCGTGATCGGGGGGTGGCGGGCAGGGCTTATCAGTGAACCGGCCCGATTATCATAGAGATTATCGTCACGAGGGGCGCGCCGGCCGCGTGCCGAGTTCCAGTTCGACGGTCCGTTCGCTCCCGTCGCGCAGAATCGTCAGCGACACCGGATCACCGGGGCGCGTCTCGAGGGCGAGATAGCTCCCGAGCGCCTCCGTCGTATCCGTCTGTGTGCCCTCGATGGCCAGCAACACGTCGCCGCCGACGGGCATCCCCTCGCCATCAGCGACCTCCGCCTCGCTGGGCTGGAGCACCCCGTCGGCGGGACCGCCCGGCGCCACGTCGACGACGAGCAATCCACGAGGTTCGTCGAGATCGTTGGCCGCGGCGAGGCTCGGCGTGATCGGCGTGAGCGCGACACCCATGAAGGAGTGTTCGAACGATCCCGTCTCGATCAGCGCGGGGAGGACCCGCCGGGCGAGCGCCGCGGAGATGCCGAAGGCGATGTTGTCGCCGCCGCCGGAGTTGATGACGGCAACGACCTGCCCGTCGAGCGCCATCAGCGGTCCGCCGCTGTTGCCCGGGTTGACCGCCGCATCCGTCTGGATGGCATCGGGGATGCTGAACCCCGTCGGTGCGGGGATCGACCGGTCGGTTCCACTGACGATGCCCGTCGTCACCGACCCGTCGAGGTCGAAGGGGTTGCCGATGGCGACCACCTCCTGTCCGATCGTGGCCGGCGCGTCCGCGAGTTCGAGCGTCGTTGCCGCCTCCGGCAGGTCGGCCGCCTCGACGACGGCCAGATCGCTGTTGCGGTCGGTGCCGACCACCTCGCCGGTGTACCAACTGCCGTCGCGCGTTCGGAGGTCGACATCGGTCGCCTCGCCGACGACGTGGGCGTTGGTGACGACGTGGCTCCCGTCGTACACCCACCCCGTGCCGCTCCCCTGCTCGGTTTGGACGAGCAACACCGAATCGATCGCCTCGCGGTAGATGCGAGTGTAGGGACTGGGTTCGGCCGTCGTCGCGGAATCGCTCCCGTCGGCCGCGGGGGCCGACGAGCCACAGCCCGCCAGTCCCCCGGTCAACGCCAGCGCGCCGGCCTGCAGGAACCGCCGTCTGCTCGGTCCGTGGTCAGTCATCGGTCGATGTGGGGGTCACGTCGGGGAATAGATTGGGGTGCACACACTGATCCCCGATAAATTGCATATCGATATACGAAATGACTCGGTAGCGCCGAGCGGTCGCTCGTGTCACCCCAACAATTTTCCGGGGGCCGACCGCCCGACGTGTATGAGCCGGTACGTCATCTCCGATCATCACTTCGGTCACGCGAATATCATCGAGTACTGTGACCGGCCGTTCAGTAGCGTCGGGGAGATGGACACGACGCTGCTCGACCGGTACTACGAGGCGGTGGACGCCGACGACCTGCTCGTCCACCTCGGCGACGTGGCGATGGACATGCAGAACGGGCGGGAGACGGTCGAGTACTTCCAGCAACTCGACGGCGACTTGCTCGTCCGGGGCAACCACGACGTAGGCCTCGCACCCGAGGAGGCGCCGTTTCCAGTCGTCGACTCGTGCATCCTCGAACACGGTGACCACCGCTTCTACTGCACACACCGACCGGAGGACGTACCGGAGTCGTGGGACGGGTGGGTGCTCCACGGCCACCACCACAACAACGACACCGAGAGGTATCCGTTCGTGGCGACCGACGAGCGACGGGTGAACGTGAGCAGCGAACTGCTGAACTTCCGGCCGATCACGCTCGACGCGGTGACGGGGCTACTGGACGCGTGCCCGCCGGGGACCCGCCTCCGCGACGTGGACGCGGCGCGGACGTACGCGAGTGAGTGAGGGGGGACTCGACGTCCGCTTCTCGGTGCCGGATCTGCTCGTTCCGGGCCGAGCGAGGCGACGAGGGGCGTCGGGAACGGGCGTTTCTGGACGCGATCGGGCGCGAGTGCGACGCCGTCGTGCCGTACGTCGACCCGCCGCATCGGACGCCGGCCGTCGTCGGCGAAACCGTCGATTACCCGCGCGGCCGTCGTTGATACTGCCGGCTGTAACTGTGTACCGGTGGTTCGCCAAGACGGGTCGGCGAACTACCGATACTGACGTACAGCGATCACTATCAGATGCCGTCGACCAGTCGCCGCAGCTGCGCCGGCGGGACCGCGCCGCGAGCGGCGTGGTCGCCGTACGCGAAGGTCGGAACGCCGGTGACGCCCTGTCGACGGGCCGCGTCGGACTGCTCGTCGAGGCGGGCGAAGAGGGCGTCGTCCGCGAGGGCGTCGTCGACGACACTGGGGTCGAGTCCCGCCGCCTCGGCGCAGTCGGCGAGTACGTCCGCGTCACCGATGTCGCGGCCGTCGACCCACAGCGCCTCGAAGACCGCCTCGTCGAACGCCAGCCACGTTTCGTACGACGCCGCCTCCCTCACGTGGAGCGAGACAGCCTGTGCCGGCCGCGAGTCCACGTCCGTCGCGATCTCCTGGGCCATCTCGGCGTCGTACTGCTCGCGCAGCCGGCGGACGTTCTCGCGGGCCTGCTCGTAGTAGTCGTCGTCCTTGCCGTCGTCGACCGAGTGGTCGATCTCGCCGTCCGGCCCCCGTTTCCGAGCGCGGAGGTCGAACGGTCGCCAGTCGATCGCCAGCCGCTCGTCGCGCTCGTCCTGGTACCGTTCGAGGGACTGCCGCCCGAGGTAACAGAACGGACAGACGTAGTCGGAGTAGACCGTGATGCGCTCGCGCGCTGCGGTGTCGCTCATGTGTACCCACAGTACCGTCGCCAGGTAAAAGAGTGCGACTCGCCTGTGGTGGCCGGACGCACGACCCCGAGACGGGCCCGTCGGATCGGGCGCCGTCACTCCACGACGACGACGCCTTTCATTCCCAGGGTCCGGTGAGGGGTGCAGGCGTACTTGTACGTTCCCGACTCCGAGAAGGTGTGTTCGAAGGTGTAACCCTCCTCACTGGAGAGGTCGCTCTCGAAGCCGCCACCCTCGGCGGCGACGTTGTGCTGGGCACCCTGGCCGGTCCACTCCCAGACCACCGTCGTCCCGGTAGAGATTCGGACCGCGGGCGGATCGAACGCGAAGTTCCCGCCGTTACCCTGGGTGCCGACGGCGACGGTCACCTCGCTGCTCCCCGTCTCGTCCGCGACACCGTCGTAGTTGCCGACGTTCGACAGCCAGCCGTCGAAACCGGGCGTGCCGCCGCTGCCGTCGCCGCTACTAGTGCTCTCTCCGCCACCGCTGTCACTCTCGGTGTCGGTGCCGCCGCCGCCACTCCCGTCGCTCTCGCTCTCGCCCTCACCACCGCCTCCGCCGCTACACCCCGCGAGCGCCGTGATGGCGAGCGTACCCGTCGACAGGACGACCGACCGTCGTGTGTGCGTGGATTCGAACATCTTCCCACACTGATCCTCGGGCCGGTCGGAAGCGAGCGTTCGGGCGAACACGTTCGGGTCGAGTACCGAACAGTGAGAGCATCCGCGGTCTACTCGTCGAGCAGGCCCATGTCCTCGGCCACGAGGTCCGCCAGCCGCTCCCTGATATCCGGGTCGACCGTCGCGAGGTCTTCGCCGTCGTGGACGCTCTCGTTGTGTCGCTCGACGGCGTCGGCCACATCGGCTAGGGGTACCCGGGTCGTCGTCTCACACGCCGTGCAGACGATGGGCACCGTCGGATCGTCGTCGCTGGTCATGGGTAGTGTGCCTCGCGCTGGGAGATAAAAAGATCGGGGGAAGGCGGTAGCCGAACCGTCACTACTACTGCCCCGGGGGGAACAGGGGTGGTCGATGTCAGTCGAGCCCTCCACCGAGACGGAGTCGCCGGCCGTCGACAGCGTGACCTTCCGGGGCGCGTGGGCGGGGTTCGTCGCCTGCCTCCCGGTCGCCCTCGGCGTCGCGGGATACGGCGTCGTGTTCGGGATGCTCGCCCGCCGCGTCGGGTTGAGCGTCGCCGAAGCGGCGCTGATGAGCGCGACGGTCCTCGCCGGAGCGGCCCAGCTCGTCGCCGTCGAACTCTGGGAGACGCCGACTCCGGTCGTGGCCATCCTCGTCACCACCGCCGTCGTCAACCTCCGGTACGTCCTCATGGGCGCCGCCCTGCGGCCGTGGTTCGAGGACCTGTCGCCGCTGGAGGCGTACGCGAGCCTCTTTTTCATCACGGACGAGAACTGGGCGCTCACGGTTCGTGATCTGCGCTCCGGGAGCGGACGCGGTGCGTTCCTCCTGGGGAGCGGGTTGGCGGTCTGGGCGTTCTGGGTCGCCGCGACCGTCGCCGGCGCGGTGGCGGGGAGCGCCATCGGCGACCCCGCACGCTACGGGTTAGATTTCGTCCTGACGGCGGTGTTTCTGACCATCGCGGCCGGGCTCTGGTCGGGACGGCACTCGCTCGTTCCTTGGGCGGCTGCCGCGGCCGTCGCCGTCGCCGGGGCGGCCTGGCTCCCCGGCCGGTGGTACATCCTCCTCGGCGGCCTCGCCGCCAGCCTCGTGGAGGTGGGGCGGCGTGGCTGAGATCCCGACGCTCGCGGTGATCGCAGCGATGTGTGCCGTCACCTACGCGACGAAGGCGGGCGGGCTGTGGCTCCTGCGCCGAGTCGAGCCGTCGGATCGGCTGCGCGCCAGCCTCGAAGCCCTACCCGGCGGCATCATCGTCGCCATCCTCGCCCCACGACTGGCCGCGGGCGGGCCGCCGGAGTGGGCCGCGGGCGCGGCCGTCGTCGTCGTCGCGCACCGCACCGACAGCGTCCTCCTCGCGCTCGTGGTCGGGGTCGTCGCCGTGTTGCTGTTCCGGGGGCAGTTGCGCTAATCGGCCTCGCCGCGCGCCCGTTCGAACATCGCCAGCGCCCGCTCCCGGCGCTCGCTATGGTCGACGATGGGCGCCGGATACTCCGGCGCCGTCCGCCGGCGCTGGGTCGGCGAGAGCTCGTGCCAGTCGTGGATCAGATCCAGCTCGACGTCCGCCAGTTCGGGCACGTACTCGCGGATATACTCGGCGTCGGGGTCGTGGCGTTCCCCCTGCGTCATCGGGTTGAAGATGCGGAAGTAGGGCTGGGCGTCGGTGCCCGTCGAGGCCGCCCACTGCCAGCCGCCGTTGTCGTTCGCGGGATTGTGGTCGACCAGTTTCCGCCGGAACCAGTCGTACCCCTCGCGCCAGTCGAGCAGCAGGTCCTTCGTGAGAAAGGACGCGACGATCATCCGCACGCGGTTGTGCATCCACGCCTCCTCGCGCAGTTGGCGCATCCCGGCGTCGACGATGGGGTAGCCCGTCTCGCCGTCCTTCCAGGCCTGCAGGGCGTCGGGGTCGTCGCGCCACGCGATGTCGTTCTCGTAGTCGCGGTAGTTCTCCGTGACCACTCCGGGATTGAAGTAGAGGACGTGGTGGTAGAACTCCCGCCAGGCGAGTTCGCCGCGGAACGTCTCGACCGCCTCGCGGGCCGCGTCGTCGGGGGCCGTCTCGCGGGCGCGCACCACCCGATCGTGAACCGTCCGCACGCCGGCGGTCCCGTGGGTCAGGTGCGGGGAGAGGCGGGACGTGGCGTCGGCCGCCGGGTCGTCGCGGGCGTCCTCGTAGCGGTAGATGTCGTCCGAACAGAAGTCGTTGAGGCGGTGGCGGGCCTCCATGTAGCCCCCGGGGGGTATCTCCGCCTCGGGGTCGTCGAATCCCAGGTCGTCGAGGGTGGGCATGGGCGTCTCCCCCCGCGGCGTCCCGAGGCGGTCGGCCCCCGGGGCCGACGCCGACGCCCGCTTCTCCCGGTCTTTCCACTTCTTCCAGAAGTAGCTGTACACGGAGTAGGGCTCTCCCTCGTTGGTCGTGATCGATCCCGGCTCGTGGTGGAGGTGGTCGTGGACGACGCGGGTCTCGACGCCCGCGTCGGCGAGTTCGGCCGCGACCCGGTCGTCGCGGCGACGGCCGAGCCCGGAGTAGGCCTGTGCCCACGACACGGCGTCGGCGTCGTACACCTCGGCGAGACGGGCGAGTTCCGCGGGCGCCTCGCCGCGCACCACGAGCAGGTCGCTCTCACGGTCACGATACCACTCGCGGAGGGCCGCGAGGCTGTCGAGGACGAACGCGACCCGCGGCGGAGCGGCGTGCTCCAGAATCCGCGGATCGAAGACGTACACCGGCAGGATCGGATCGGCGTCTGGCGACACCAGCGACAGATTGTCCGATGGCCGGAGATCCGTCCGGTGCCAGTGGAGGCGCATACGGGACGGTAGGAAGGGGGCGACATAAAGGCTCGATCCGCACTCCAGCACTCGAGCGTGAATCGCCGCTGGAGTCCGGCGATTCATCCTGTCGGCTGTGAGTCAATCAAGAGATTCGCCCTCCCGGGACGGCGAATCTCTTGAAACAGTTACAGCCGACAGGATCAGCCCCTACCGCCGGGCGTCCACCTCGCGGACCATCGACCGGCAGTGTTCGGCGGCCAGTTCTGGGGCAGCGTCCAGGTGAGCAAGCGCCTCCCCGGCGCCGTGTCGCAGGCGCTCGCGGAACTCGCCCTCGGGGAGTTTGTTCGTCGCCACCGTCCGGGCGCTCGTGAGGATCTGTCGGGCGGTGTCGGGATCGGGGTCACCACTTCCCAACGCCGTCGCCCCCGCCTCGAACAGCTGCCCGAGCACATCCATCACGTCGCCCGAAAAGGCCGACTCGGTGGTCATACACGGGGATCGGGCGCCAGTTCAAAGAGGGCGTCGGCGTCACGGCGCTGCGGTGGCGGGCGGATGCCCCGCCGATTGGGTCGATTGCGACCGTGTCGGCCCGTTCGGGCACCGCTCCCGCCATCCTTAGGCCGGCCGAGCCCCGTGATAGTCCATGACGAACGATACCGTAACCGTCGGGGGCGTCGAGGTTCCCGCGATCGGCCTCGGGACGTGGCGCCTCCGTGGCGACGACTGCCGGCAGACCGTCGGGACGGCGCTCGAGTTGGGGTATCGCCACGTCGACACCGCACAGGCCTACGGCAACGAGCGAGCGGTCGGCGCCGCCCTCCGATCGAGCGCGGTCGACCGCGAGGACGTGTTTCTCACGACGAAACTCGACGGAGACAGTCGGCGCCGCGGGGCGGTCCGTCGATCGGTCCGAGAGAGCCTCGACCGTCTGGGAACGGACTACCTCGACCTCCTCTTGATCCACTGGCCGAACGGTCGACCGCCCTTCGTTCCCGTACGGCTCCCCGGCTCTCCGCCGCTCGAGGAGACGCTGACGGCGATGAACGACCTGGTCGAAGCGGGTCTGGTCCGGCATCTCGGCGTCTCGAATTTCGACATTCGCCTGCTGGATCGGGCGCGTCGGCTGTCGGACGCACCCATCGTGGCGAATCAGGTGCAGTTCCACCCCTACTGGGACCAGCGACGCCTGCTCTCGTACTGCCGACGCCACGACGTGGTGCTGACCGCGTACAGCCCCTTGTGTCACGGGGGCGTCCTTGACGACGACCGACTCGCAGCGATCGGCCGCCAGTACGACAAGACGCCCGCGCAGGTGGCGATCAGGTGGGCGGTCCAGCACGACGGCGTCTGTGCCATCCCGAAAGCGACGAGCCGCCCTCACCTCGCCGCGAACCTCGACGTGTTCGATTTCGAACTGACGGCGGCGGAGATGGAGCGGATTCACCGGCCGTCGAAACTCCGGACGGTCGTCGGCTTCACCCGATCCCGACTCCCCGTCTGACGGCCGACGCTCGTTTCGCCGATACTGTCGACGGCGGGGCAGTTCGATAGCTCTTGAAACAGGTGCAGTCGACAGTATGAAGACCCCAGTCCACCGACAGCCGGCGAATGCAGAACCGGACAGGCGTGGAACGGAGCGGCCGTGAGGCGTCCGAGGCGAGTGAGTTCGACCGCTACGCCGACTACGAGGACGGCGATGCGCTGGTGATCTGTGATCGGCGAAACGCTCGCGCGTGGCTCAGATCCGACGCGACGACGACACTCGATCCCTAGTCGACCGGACACACGTCCGCCCGGATGTCGACCCGCTCGGCCGACACGGCGGTCACGATACCGTCGATGGGGGCGTGGTGGGCGTTGCTGATGCCGTCACCGGGCGTGGCGATCAGCTCCCCTTCGTTCACGCGGTCACCGATCGACACCAGCGGTTCACCCGGCGAGACGATGCCGATAGCGGTGTTGGTGGCGAGCGGAACACCGGCCGCGTCGGGGTCGAGCCGGGTCGGTTCGGTCTCGTGATCGTTCGTCCAGTCGCGGGCGTCGAGGACGTTGATCCGCCCGTCGCCGAACGTGTTGGCCGCGACCACTTCTCGATCCATCACCAGCACCGCGTTCGTCCGCTTCGACACCCGGAACTCGTCGGGCGTGGAGTCGGTCCGGAAACACCACCCCGGCCCGCCGTGCAGGAGGATCTCGGTGTCCGAGAGTGAGCCGAGGGGGCGGCCGGCGGCGTCGAGCAGGTCGGCCGCGCGGGTCCCGATCGGCACGTCGAGAAAGCGGTGCCGGGGGACGTTGCCGGCGACGTGGACGTACGTGCGCGTCGTCGGCGCGCCCCGGTCGAGCGCCCGATAGACGTTCCAGAGCGTCTCCGTGTTCTGGACGATCCAGCCGTGATCCATCGGGAGGTCCTGTCCCACGACGGTGCCGGTGGCGACGCTCAGGAGCACGCTCTCCATGCCGTACTTGTACCGATCGTCGGTGTAGGCGACCACGACACCCGATTCGGTGTCGGCGTCGATCGGGAGGTCGTCGGGACGGTAGACCGTCGCGTTCGTCGCACGCTCCAGCGGCCGAGTCCACTCGCGATCCTTCAGCTTGGGCGTGACGACGACCGTCTCGAACCCCGAGTCGAGGAGCGCGTTGAACAGCGCGGCGAACGCGTGTGCGCGCTCCTGTCCGAGCCACCGATCCATGTAGTAGATCGGCTCGCTCTCCTGATGGTTGACGAGCAGGTGATCCACGTCGTCGAGGCGTCGCCACTTCGCGTGTGTCGGAAATCCGGCACCACCTGCTCCCGATACGCCGGCGTTCTGGATCGTCGTGGCGATGGTCGGCACCGCCATCTGCCCGAGTTGCGAGAGACTCATGCCGCAATCCGTGTGTATTGTTAACTAATAACTATATAATTCCGTCGATCATCGAGACATCTCTCGGCGGACAACGATACGGGTCCGAACGGTTATGCGCGACACGCCCCCAGCGGGCGTATGGCACGAGTCACGGACATCTTCGTCGCGGACGCGGGATCGGAGCCGATGCAGTCGGTCGACGGCGTCGAGGCCGTCGAGGGCGGCCTCCGCGGCGACCGCTACTGCGAAGGGAGGGGACATTACACGCCGTACGACGTGTGCGAGGTGACGCTGATCGCGAGCGAGGATATCGCGGCGATCGGCGCGGAACTCGGTCCGTCGCTTTCGGCCGGCCAGCACCGACGGAACCTCGTCACGGCGGGCGTCGACCTCCACGACCTGCTCGATCATCGCTTCCGCGTCGGCGGCGCGACATTGGAGGGCACCCGCCCCCGCCCGCCGTGTTCGCACGTCGAGCAACTCGCCGATCAGGCGGGCGTCGCCCGCGCCCTCGGCGAGGGTCGCGGCGGCATCTGTGCGGACGTGATCGACCCCGGCGAGATCGGTGTCGGCGACGAGGTGGTCGATCTGGGGTCGATCGACCGGACCGACGAGATCGTCGCTCGACTCCGCTCGGAGAACTAACAGACCGGCGCCGGATCGACACCCATCCCCTGTAACGTCTCGGCGTACTCCTCGTAGGCGAGGGCGACCGTCGCCTCGGCCGCATCCAGAGCGCGCTCCCAGTCCGCGTCGTCGGTACAGCAGGTATCGAGGAGAGCCGCTCCGTCGTCGACGAGCGCCGCCGTCTCCGACCGGAGGTCCCGGATCACGTCGGCCGCCGACTCGTCCGCCTCGTTGACGAAGAAGTTCACCACCTGCAAGAGCGACCGATCGCTGACCAGCGGGCGGGCGACGAGGCCGGCGGCGACGCGTTCGGGCGTCGAATCGAGGTCGCGGAGGTGGGCGTGGAGCGCATCGGGATCGGGGGCGTGGTCGACGGTGGGATCGTCGAGTAGCGCCACCACCCGGTCGGCGTGATCGCGCTCCAGCGCCGCGACCCGCTCGAACGCATCCCGAGCGTCGGGGTCGACGTCGTCGTCGGCCCACGCGTCGAACGTCGCGGCAGCGCGGCGCTCGGCGGCGAGCGTCGACTCCAGTACCCGTTCGCGATCCAGTTGCGCCTCGGTCGCCGCGACGAGCGCCTTCTCGGAGCCGAGCCGGTCGAGTTCCGTCTGCATCTGCTCCCGAACCGTCTCGACGAGCGTGTCACCGTCCATGGCCCACACTTGGCCGGGGACAGTGTTATTCTATCGCCCTGAAAAGCCGAGTCCGTCCGATCGGATATTGAGTCAGTTTTTCTATTATTTTGTAATACTCTAATCTTTCTGTCAATTTAACCTGCGCTGATGCTTATTTCTGTTTGAATTATTTTCTCCAATATTTTGTTTTATTTAGTTTTTAGATTTTAATTTTATACTTTTTATCGTATTTATTTGTATTTCTAACCTTATTAGAACGTGTGGATATTCACAGTTTGAATTTGTATAATACTACACAATATATCAGATTTATAGAATAGGCCGAGACGAGCAGTCGAGGCACCTCGACGGTGCTCGTCTGCCGGAAAAGCCCAGTTGTGATGCGACAGGGGAGTGGTATGGGCAGCGCTATACTGGGTCTTCCGGCCATTGCTTATTGAGATGTCTGCTGAATAAAAGTTGTCGGTGCGCGCTAATTTTTGCTGGGGACGGACTGACGGTCGCCGGAAGCGTGATCTTATACTGGAGTAATAAGAAGCGTAGACCATGAACGCGGGAATGCGGTCGCCGACGAATCGTGCCGTCCTCTCGGCGAGAAACATCGGCGGAATCGATTCTGCCGAGGTGGAGTTTACCCTCGGCGTGAACGTCCTCGTCGGACGGAACGCGACCAACCGGACATCGCTGTTACAGGCAGTCATCGGGGCACTAGGGGGATCGAGCGTCTCGCTGAAGGGCGATGCAGACGAAGGGGAGGCGACACTCTCCGTCGACGGGGAGACGTACACTCGACATCTGCGTCGGGAGGGGCGAAACGTGGTGAAAACTGGGGACCCGCTGGTGGCAGAGCCGGCAGTAGCCGATCTGTTCGCGTTCCTGATCGAGTCGAACGAGGCACGGCGAACGGTCGCTCGAACGGGTGATCTGCGCGAACTCATCATGTCGCCGGTGGACACCGACGAGATCGAAGCCGAAATCCGGGAACTGCAACGCCAGCAGAGCGAGATCGACACCGAAATTCGGCACATCGACGAAGAGGAGGAGCAACTGCCGGAACTCATTCAGGAACGGTCGGCACTCGCAGACGAGGTCGAGAGAAAGCGGGAAGAACTAAACAAGATCCGGTCAAAAATCACCGATAGCGAGGTCCGCCCCGACAGGAGTAACTCGACTAACGAGGAACTCGAAGAGAAACTGGACGCCCGTCAGCAGCTGGAATCGACCCGCGAAGAGGTAGTGTTCGATCTGCAGACTGAGCGACGGAGTCTGGAGTCGTTGCAGGAAGACCAAGACGAACTCGACGCCGAACTCGATGATCTCCCGGACGTCTCGGATCAGCGTCTCGACGACGTCCGCTCCCGGTTGAATCAGGCCCGAGAGCGACAGAACGTGCTCGAATCCACGATCAACCAGATGCAGAACATCATCCAGTTCAACGAGGAACAACTGGAGGACGAAGAGGGGCTGTTCGGAAATATACAGACACAGGGTGGCGGCGGGTTGTTCGACTCACTCAGATCCGAAGCGAACACCGACCTGCTCGGGGCCTTACGCACGGAAAAGGAGGGGAATTCTTCGGTTACGGACCACCTCGTGGACGACCAGCGGGTCCTCACCTGCTGGACGTGCGGAAGTCAGGTCAAAAAAGCACGGATCAAGCAGATGGTCGGTGAGCTTCAAGAGATCCGAACCGATCAGCTTGATCTCCTCAACGAGGTTGAGGCCGAGATTCGCGAGCTAAAAGGGACGAAAACGAATCTCGAAGCGTCGGTGGAGCGCCGGAAGCAGCTGGAAAAAAAACGAACCCATTTGTCCCGGGAGATCGAGACTCGGCACGAGCGGATCGAAGAACTCGAAAGTCGGAAGGCAACGCTCGATGCGGAGATCGACGAACTATCGGACGAAATCGAGACGCTCCGGGCGGAAATAGAGGAACAGGAAGACGACGACTACAGTGCCGTACTGCAACTCCAAGAGGACGCCAAGCGGCTCGAAGTGGAAATCGAACGGCTGGAGGAGGAACTCGACGACGTGGCAACGCAGATCGACACTATCGAAACACAGATCGAACGGAGGGAGGAACTCGACGCCGAACGGGACGAGTTACGGGAGAGACTCACCGAGCTCCGACAGCGGGTCGAACAGATCGAGCAGCGCGCAGTGAACGAATTCAACGACCGGATGGACGAGATTCTCGACATGCTGAACTACTCGAACATCGAGCGGATCTGGATCGAGCGGGTCGGCACGGGTGAGGAGACTGGGGACGGCATCTCGACGGAGGCCTCGTTCGACATCCACGTCGTTCGAACGACCGAGAGCGGAAGTTCCTACCGGGACACGATCGATCATCTCAGCGAGAGTGAGCGTGAAGTGACCGGACTGGTGTTTGCACTCGCCGGCTATCTCGTCCACGACGTGTACGAGTCGCTGCCGTTCATCGTGCTCGACTCGCTCGAAGCTATCGACTCGAAGCGTATCGCCCGGCTGATCGAGTATCTCTCCGAGTACGCCGAATATCTCGTTGTAGCACTCCTTCCCGAAGACGCGGCCGCCCTCGGCGAGGAGTGTCACTACCTGTCCCCGCCGTGGTGATACAGTTCGGGGAGAAGCACGTTTATCAACGCAGCCGCCGAACAATCGGTCCGAATGACCGAGTCAAAGCGAGATTACAAGATCGGCCGCCTCATCGAGAAGTACTCGCTCGACGCGGTCGAAGACGAACTCGTCGCCGAGTGGACACGGGACGACGACGAGCGCGCGAGCCTCCGGGAGCTGGCGGACGAATTCAACCGACGTATCCTCCGGGCAGCGCTACGGGATGCGAACGTCAGCCCCCACGAGCGGGACGTAGCGAAGGTGTACCGGGTTTTGACCGACGACGACGACGTGACCAGTGGGGTCCGGGTGCAGTCGCGTCGCGAACTCGAACAGGACGGCATCGATGTCGATGCCCTCGAGACGGATTTCGTCACGTATCAATCTATTTATAGCTTCTTGCGGGAGTACTGCGGAGCCAGTTACGAAGGGCAGAGCAACGAGGAACAACTGGAGTCGGACGTGGAGCGGATCAATCGACTCATCTCCCGAACACGAGCCGTGGCTAAGAGTGACCTCGAACGGCTCGACGGTACGGATCGAATCACTGTCGGCGACTACAAAGTGTTCGTCGACGTGCAGGTGTACTGTCAGGACTGCGACTCCCAGCTTCCACTCAGCGAGTTGCTGACGGAAGGCGGCTGTGACTGCGCGTAACCGGGTCTAGCCGACTCGTGGGGCCGTCCCGGAGTAATCGAGCCACGCCTTCGCGAAGGCGAATCCCAGCGCGAAGACGGCTAAACCGATGGCGATCAGGTGGTACTCGCCCGCATACGCCTTCCAGAGGACAAAAGAGATGAGGCAGATACCGAACACGTAGAAGCCGAAGTGGCGGCTAAAGGGGCGGTCGAGGTCCGGATGCGTGAATTTGAGTTTGATCGCGAGCGCGAGCACCCACACGTACGTGAGCAGCCACACGACGGTCGCGAGGCGAATGAGCGAAATCACGTCCGTAGAGATCAAGCTCGGGACGAGGAAGACAAAGCCCGTCGCGAGGGTCGCTGGCCACGGGGAGAGAAACCGCGGATGGAGCCAAGCGAACGACTTCGGCCAAGCACCTTGTTGGGCCATCGCATAGAGGATTCGGGGGATAGCGGCGTACGCGATCAGGAGGCTCCCCATCGTGGCGAGGAACGACGCGATACCGGCGAACAATCGGCCGTACGGGCCAAAGAGGACGCCCGCGATTTCGATCTGTGGCGCGTTCCCGATGTAGGTCGCTTGATTGACGAGGGGGCTGTACGTCGTGATGATGCCGATTCCCATCGTAAACGCCATCACCAGGATGGTGAGAGCGCCGACGATCATCCCCCGCGGGATGTTCGTCGATGGGTTCCGGACCTCGTTGACGAGTGGTGTCGAGAACTCGAGTCCGATGAACGCCCAGATGCCGAGCGGCAGAGTCCGGTAGAGATCGGACGGTTCGAAGGCGGACAGGTCGAGCAACACGGAGAGATCACCGACCTGATCCAACAAGTTGAGTCCCGAGAAGGCCGCAATGCCCATCCCCATCCGGATACCGACCATACAGAGTACCAGAACCGTCACCGTCGTGATCGTCAGCCTGATTCCGAGCATGTTGACGCCCATCGCGAGGAGGTTGAGAGCGATGACCCACAGGGTGACGGTTCCGAGACCGGTAGTCTGCACCATGGCGTGGGCTCCGGCAGCCGTCTCGGACGCCCAGACGAGACCGAAGACGAGCCAATAGGTCGTCCCGATGCCGGTGGCCAACAGCGTCGCGGTCTGCCGTCCACAGTCGGCATAGCCCTGTTTGGTGAAGTCGAACACCTGCCCGGTCTTCGAGAAGATGGTCGTCAACTCACCGTAGGCAAACGCCACAAGCAGGTTGATCGTCAACCCGAAGAGAAGGGTAAGCAAATAGCCGGGACCTGCGATCCCGTATCCGTTGAAATCACCCGCAAACGTCGTTGAGGCGACGACCAACCCGATCGACGCCGCGGCGACGCCCCACCAGCCGATCCGCCCCGAGAGCTCCGCGGCATCTTTCGCCCGCGTTGTTCGCGCCATGTCGCGTACCATGTTGAACCGTGGCATAATTCTAGGGGAATATGTTCGAGCCAATATTTGAGTGAGAATATCTTATATGAAGGGTGGAGGGCGGGCGTCCCGACGGTCCACTCCCAGTTCGAACCGGCCGGCGAGCGACGTTCGGGGTGCCCCCCATTTCAAATAATACATGTACATCTGTTATTTCAGCCCGGTCGAGCTGTATTTGTGAAGAGAGAACGAACGCTTATCGTTTGCTATATATTTCTCGGGAATCGACAACTGGACCGTGCTGCCCCTCTCGACTAACAGAAGTACACCTGTTTGTTTGAGGTCGGAGCGGCGAGCCGTCGCGGTCCCAGCGAAACGCGGTATCCCCTCCCTCGACGGCCAGCTCGCGGCAGACGAGGTGAACCACCAGTAAATTTATATACTGGGCCGAGTCACATAGCGGCGTCGCCAATGGCAAGCAGTAACACCCATGGAGACGGTATTGAAGAGTTGAAAACAACCCGGCGTCGCTTCCTGCAGAGTAGCGGTGGAGCGATGGTCGGGTTCGGTGCGCTCAACGGAGACGAGTGGGCCGGTTCCAGTATCGAAGCGGTCGACGACGAGCTGGGCCACATCGACGGCAACTTCCAGAACTTCGCGAAGGAGGCGACGCCGCTCGACGTGGATCCGGCGACCTACGTGATGAAACACGGGCACCGCAAGCGACGCGCGATGGAAGTGGTGCTCTCGCATCCGGACGTCAACGATGTCGTCGGCGACTACTACGGCTCGTTCGACGCGTTCGACGACTGGCTCGATCACGACGCCATCGGGTTCAACGGCTGCCGTGACTTCTCCGTCGAGGAGGGTGGCCGCGCGGGCCTCGAACAGGGAGCACACACGGTCAAGACCGAGGGGAATCAGTACGTCCGCGCCCTGGTCGACCGGGAGGGCAAAGATCTGAGAGAGGACCGCGTCTCCCATCTCAGCATCACCGAACCGCAGGGCTACACGATCAAGCGCCGATACGGTGAGGCCGAACGGCGCATTCTCCAGTCGACGCTGGAGAAAGAGCCGGTGCAGGAACTGCTGTCGGACGCCGACGAGTGGTACGTCGGCATCGGCAAGGTCACCAGCATCTCGAGCTACTCACCGAAATACCAGAAGGCGGAGATTACCTTCCCGGTGTTCATCCTGCCGCGGGAACACGACTACCTCGCCGTGGACACGGGCATCGAGGTGAAGAACTGGCCGGACAACCCCGAAGCCGGCGAACTGGTGTACGCGCAGGCGATCCATCCGAAAGACGCCGAGGGTGTCGAAGAGAACCAGTACGGCGTGAAGGCGAAAGGGCGCGTCATGGATCCACCACACCACATGGCGGAGAAGGTGAAAGTCGACGACAGCTACACTTCCGTCGACTCGATGCCGGACCCGCCGGCCGAGAAGGTGCCGTGGCTGTTCCGGGGAACCGGCCACTACAGTCCGAAAGTAAAGGCCGAGACGCCGAACCCGACGAAACAGAACAACTGGAACGTCTCGTGGGCCGACTCGTCGACCGACGGGATGATCCACACGGCCTCGTACGACGGGACACAGGTGTTCGAGCGGATGGCCCTGTCGGTGTCGCTGACGGCCTATCCGCCACACAACGGCAAGTACAGCGAGGACATCTTCGTCGGCCCCCGGTCGCGCGCCGACGGGAACGTCATGTTCCACGACAACCTCGGACTGACCGGACCGGGCGTGCTCGGGAAGATGGATCTCCCAACGCTCGACCGTGACTGGGCCCCGTCGGATCGACCGGAGGGGTTCAAGTTCCGCACCCACTACCACACGGGCGCGGTCGCCGTCCCCGAGTTCCACTCCGGACTCCGCTTCGGCCCGTACAACTACGTCATCGACTGGCACTTCTTCGAGGACGGGCAGATGGTCGGAACCTACCAACGAAACGGCCCGGGCTACGAGACAGGGCACGGCATCCCGATCTACGCCTCGATGTGGTCGTTCGTCCCGACGCCCGGCGGCTCGAAGGAGTCGACCGTCCACTGGTTCGACGGAAGCTGGAACCAGGTCACCGAGGAGTCGAAGATGATCTCGGACGGCTCGAACATGCTCAGGGTGAAAGACCCCGGCAGCGACGAGGTCATCGACTTCAACCTCTCCCAGGAGGACGAGGTGTACGTCCTGCGGTACCACGACGACGAGATGGGCGTCGCCCCACGGGTGAAAAACAGCGACAAGGAGAAGCAGTTCTGGCACCCGACGCAGTACATGGACGGCGAGTCTGTGGACAACGAGCGCGTCGTCGTGTGGGTCATCCAGACCACACACGGCGAGGAAGTTCCGTACAAGTCCGGCAGCGTCCCGTTCGTCAACACCGTCAAGTTCGACGTGAACACCGCCGGCGGTATGTCCGGCGGGTCACAGGAGAACCTGCAGGCCCACCAAGAGGCGGGCGAGTCGGATTCCATCGACAGCGATAGCGGTGGAGGATCGGATTCGAATGGAGGGGGAAGTGACGGCGGCAGCAGCGGTAGTTCGGACACCGGCACGACGAGCGGAAGCAGCGAGAGCAGTGGTAGCGACGGCGACAGTAGCGGGCAAGGGCCTGGCCTGGGACTGCTCACTGGGGCCGCTGGCGCTCTCGGCGCCGGGGCCTGGTTCAAGCACCGAGGAGGTGACAGTGAGTAAGTCGAGACTGCAAGCGGTCATCCTGTAAATTGTCGCCACATCGTCCCGAAATGGGACGAGGAGCCACGCGGTCGTCTCGATCAGGAACATCGCGTCGACACCGTGCCATCACCACACGACCGGTGGCTTTTCTGGAGAGTACGGAAGACGCTGGATCAGTTCTCGGACGCTCGACGACCGGCTAGCGGCGCGACTATCGCGTGAAAACGGCGGAGCAGGTTACTCGACGTACACGGCGCCTTTCATCCCGCGCGCCTTGTGCGGCGCGCAGTAGAACTTGTACGTCCCCGCTGACGAGAAGGTGTGTTCGAACGTCGTGCCCGCTTCCGAGTGGAAGTCGCTCTCGAAGTTTCCTCCGTCGTGGACGACATTGTGCATGCCACCCTTGCCAGTCCACTTCCAGACGACCGTCGTCCCCGTGGACACCTTGACGGCAGGAGGACTGAAGACGAGCCCACCCTCGGCGCCGACTTGCACTGTCACCTCACTCTGTCCAGTCTCGTCCACCGTCTCCTCGAAGTTCGGTACGTTCGAGAACCAGTCTCCGTAGGCTGGCCCGGAAGGCGTCGCCGTCTCTGTCGGCGTTGGCGTCGCTTCCTCGGTCGGTTCGGGCGTCTCAGTCGGCGTCGTGTCCGCCGATGCGTCCGTCTCGGTCGGTTCGGACGTCTCCGTGGACCCACCTGCGCAACCGGCGAGGCCGGCGAGCGCAATCGATCCGAGCGCGGCGATACAGCTACGACGACCGCATTCGCTCCTCTGTCGAGGCATGTGTTACCACACACAGCGACCCCCTAAATCAGCGTTTCGGTCCGGCGAGTGACTCAGGTCGGCTGGGGGCGTGGGAGCGCACGCAGGTCCCGACGTGGCATCAGAAAGTTCCCCCGGTGGGTCGTCGTCAGGTACTCGCGAATCCCGTGATTCTCGCCCGCTTCGATGCCGTCGAACTCGGTGAGATCGATGGTCTCCCCGGTCGGACGGTCGAGGTTCACACCGGACATCTTCTTTCGGGTGTAGGTGAAGTCGTGCATCCGAGATTGGAGGGACTGGAAGTGCAGGCCCGGCGTCCCGTCGGTGACGGTGTCGACATCGCGGCGCAGGATGACCGGCGTGCCGTCCTGGCGGGCACGAGCCGTCTTCTGGGCGTGGCCAACGTATCCGTGCGTCTCGGCATCGTCTAGCAGTCGGTCGGCGATCGACTCAGTCACTCCGTTGAAGTCGTCGAGTCGTTCGCCGACAGTCCCGACCAGCTCCTCGGTGGCGTGGTCTGGGCTGAACATCAGGCCGACCCGGTCTTCGTGGGGCAGGTCGTACCAGCTGTCGAGATCGATCTCGATTCGCTCGATGTGCTGGGTCGTGCTCCCCGCGAAGGGGCCGTCAGTGATGGTGACGTAATCTTCACTCGCCTGATTCTTCGAGAAGGGTGTCCGAAAGCCCATGAACTCGGGCGCTGCCTCGGGAACGGGACCGTCGGCGGCGAGCGAGTCGACATCCCCCTGTTTCTCGGCCGGGAGTCCCGCACCGATGAACCCCGTGCGTCTGTCGGCGCGGGTGAACACGTCGGTCAGATCAGCGTCGACGGCGACGCCGTTGACAGTATCGAGGTCGCCGAACAAGGCTTCCTCGGCGGTGAGTACCACCTTCGGCACGTTACTCGCCAAGTGGACGACCGCATCTTGCCGGTCGATAGTCGGCGATTCGTGTGGGCCGAGCGGCGTCGGTCGGGGAAGGTCGATGGAGGTGGGGAGCGACGAGCCGGGAAATCGGTCGAAGTACGCCCGAGAGTAGCTCACGGTGAACAGGAGTCCCCGCGGACTCCACTCGTAGGCGCGTTCGAGCGCCTCGAGTGCGTCCGCGACAGTCGTTCGGTCGGAGTCCGTCGGCACGTCACCCGTGTAGTCCAGATACAAGAACACGTGGTGACGCGGCAGTTCGCGTTTGCCGTGTTCGTTCGTCGGCAGAAACGCGTTCCAGGCGTGTTGTCGGTTCGGCAGCGTCCAGTCTGTCCGGCCCGACGGAACCGTTGTCGCCGTCTCAGTTGTCGCTTCCCGCTCGGTACAGGCGGCAAGTGCGGCACTGCCTCCGATGGAGACGACCGCCTTGCCGAATGCTCGGCGGGAGCACCGCTTGTCCGGTAGCTCCATGTGTGAGATACCTTTAAGAGCGCCCTCGAATAAACATTTGGGCGTGTTTCCACACACCGATCGAGGTGTCACCGTCCACGATAGATTATGCTGAATGACACTAGCATCCACGGTACGAGACGACGATTCGTGGTGATGGCAGCTTCGGGGATGGCCGGTGCGCTCGCCGGCTGTGGAACGGCAACGAGCAGTGATGCCGACCCATTCGAGGAAGTCACCGTCGAGGGGACGACCCTCGCCGTCACCCTCGCATCGCGCCCCCGCGTCGACGAACTCGAACTGCAGTCACCGGATGGCACTCCGTTCGTCCGTCAGCGACTGGATCCGGAAGTGAGTCGAGCCACGCTGCCACTGGTCGAAACGAGTTACACCGTCACGCCCGAACACTACCGAGCGGGCGAGAATACGCTCGTCGCGCGTCGAGACGGTGACCCCATCGGACAGCGAACGATCTCACTCAGACCCGACGTGAGGCTCACCGACATGCGACTGGTCGACGAGCCAGGATTCAATCCGACCGTCACTGTCGAGAACACCGGTACAGGGCCGACGTTTCTGACTTACCTCGGCTTCGACAACGTCCCGAATCCGACGCCCTCAGCCGAGGAGACGACGGGGTTGCCCGAGGAACAGGGCGCGGGTGTTCCCCTCCCGCCGACGGCCAAGGATGTTCGGAGTGGATCGATGCCATTCGCATTCCGTCGGTTACCCAGCAAGGCGGATACACTCTCGTGCCCCGGTCGACAATCGGTCGAGGTAACGGTCCACACCGTCCACGGCGACACGACGACGGAGTTCCCGGTCCGGTTCGACGGTGAAATAGAGAACGTTCTCTGGTTGAGTCATCGATGCTCGGAGGTGACCGTCGAATCCAGCGACTAGAGATCGAACACCCGAATTATAATAACAAAAAAAATTCACTTTGGAAAAAGTATAATATTTCATATATTACGGCGGGATTGTAGAATCTCCTTATTTCGCGTATTTTCGAACAATATCTAATAAATAATAAATTTTCGAAAATAGTTTGCTGTATAAATATATAACTAACGGTATCTGATCTAGTCTCGAAAAACTAACAAATAGAATTTATAGTATAGTGTATTTTTATGTTTAATATTATATATTTTATATATGTCTTTTTGACGTTCGGCGGGGCTCGCAGGACGAGTCACCGGTACGGATGACGAATACGTTTAACGCGGTTCGGTGTCAACGTCTCCTATGAGCGCCGACACGACAACTAGGGTCTCCCCAGCAGAATTCCGCCGACGCCTCGCCGCCGGCGACCCCCTGACCCTGCTGGACGTTCGCAATCGCACCGAGGTGGAGCGCTGGCGAATCGAGGCACCGACCTCCCACCACATTCCCTACATGAAGTTCGTCGCCGCGGGCGTCACGGGCGACGTAGCGGACCTGTTGCCTGCGGACGTCCAGGAGCCGGTCGTGGTGGTCTGCCCCCACGGCGAGGCGAGCGCCGAGGTGGCCGAGCAGCTCGCCGCCGCCGGCGTCGACGCCGAGAACCTCGTGGGCGGGATGGAGGCGTGGGCGCGGCTGTACGACCGGACCGTCGTGTGGGAAGACGGGACGACGACCGTCTACCAGTACGGCCGCCCCGCGAGCGGCTGTCTCGGCTACGCCGTCGTCTCAGGTGCGGAGATGGCCGTGATCGACCCCCTGCGTGCGTTCACGGAGCGCTACCGCGAGGACGCCGACGAGTTCGGGGTGACGCTCACCCACGCCGTCGACACGCACGTCCACGCCGACCACGTCAGCGGCGTACGGGCGCTCGCGGCGGCGACGGACGCGACGCCGGTGGTGCCGGACCGGGCCGTCGAGCGCGGTATCGGCGACGCCGACGCGTTCGAGACGCTCGCCGACGGCGACGAGCTGGCCGTCGGCGACGCGACCCTTCGAGCCGTCGCGCTCCCCGGTCACACGACGGGAATGATGGGGGTCGCAGTAGGGCGCGTCCTGCTGACCGGCGACAGCCTCTTTCTCGACGGCGTCGCCCGCCCCGACCTGCAGGAGGACGCCGACCCCGGCGAGCAGGCTCGAACGCTGTACGCCACGCTGACGGAGCGTCTCGCCGCGGTCGACGACGACACGCTGATCGTCCCGGGGCACACCGACGCTGGCGTCGATTTCGGCCCCCACGTCGCCCGCCTCGGCGACCTGCGCGAGCGACTCCCCGTGTTCCACATGGACGAGTCGGCGTTCGTCGACCGCGTGACGCAGGTGGGCGCGGAACCGGCGAACGCCGACCGCGTCGTCGCGATCAACCTGGGGCGGGAGTCGGTGACCGACGAGACGGCGTTCGAACTCGAACTCGGGCCGAACAACTGCGCAGCAGGGGAGTGACCGGGAGCGTCGGTCAAGGTGTCGCTTGACCCAACTGAAGGCACTTATCCGCCGGCTCGGAAGGGTTGCTCGTGCAACGTCGAACGTTCGTCGCGAGCGTGGGCGGGACACTCGCTACCCTGACCGGCTGTCTCGGGATTCGGCGACAGTCCGACGGCCCGCCACCGACGGATAACCGGACACGGACGGCGACCCCGACACGGACCGACGAGCAGGCCGCGGACGTGACCGTCGACGCCCTCCACCTCCAGTACGGCGTCGTGACCCCGACGACCCCGGATTCGATCGGCGTTTCGAATCCGGAGACGCCGTATCTCGTCGCCTCGGTGCGTGTCGACGGCCCGCTCTCCTGGGAGGCGTTCGGCCTCAGGATGGGCGACGTACGGTACAGCCCGACACGACTCGATCGACTGTACCGAACGACGTGGGGGGACGACCACTGGTACGAACGGGGACGCACCGACGGGCTGATACTGTTCGAAGCGCCGTCGACGACGACCGAACATCTTCGATTGACGTGGTCGGGGGGAGAGAGACCGATAGACGAGGGAATCGTCGCGCGTCTCAACGCGTCCGCGCCGGAACGGTCCGCCTCGCTGGACGTTCCAAGCAGCCACGACAGCGGGGCGGCACCGCCGGTGGCCGTCGAAGTGGTGAACGAGAGTGCGACGGCGAGGCGGTTCGTCGGAGCGCTCAATCGTGTCGGCCCCCAAGTCGCCTACACGCCAGTCGTCCGTCTGAACGAACTGGTGGCGGCCGGAGAGCGAGCGCGGCTCTCGGTGTCCGATTCCTGGGGTGGGCTGCCCGCCGAAGAGCGCCTCGGCGACGACCAGCCGGACGTGACCTACCGGCTGGATTTCGCGGGTGACGAGGACACCGCCGAAATCCGACTCGTCGACGCGTCCTGACCCGGGCGACGAGCCCACACCCTTTATAATCGCACCCCAACACGCACGCCCATGACCTACGATATCGCGGTCATCCCGGGCGACGGCATCGGGAACGAAGTCGTCGAGGCGGTCGAGCCGCTGCTGATCGACGTGGCAGAGGCCCACGGCGTCGGCGTGGAGACGACGTGGTTCGATTGGGGGAGTCAGCGCTACCTCGACGAGGGGGCGCTCATGCCCGACGACGGACTGGACCAGTTGGAGGGGTTCGACGCCATCCTGCTGGGTGCCGTCGGCCACCCCGACGTGCCGGACCACATCACCCTCCGCGGCCTCCGCCTGCCGATCACGAAGGGGTTCAACCAGCACGTCTGCAAGCGCCCAGCCTACCTCTTCGAGGGCGTGCAGAGCCCCCTCCGGGGGTACGAGGGCGGCGACATCGACTTCGTCGTCTACCGGCAGAACACGGAGGGCGAGTACGCGGACGTGGGCGGGCGGGAACACCGGGGCTTCGAGAACGAGGTTGCGGTGCAAGCGTCGGTGTTCACCCGTGAGGGGACCGAGAAGCTCCTGCGCCCGGCGTTCGAGGCGGCAAGCGAGCGAAGCGGGACGCTGACGAACGTCACGAAGTCCAACGCGCAGGCCCACAGCATGGTCTTCTGGGACGACATGGTCGACGAGGTGAGCCAGGACTACCCGGATGTAGAGGTCGAACGCCTCCTCGTCGACGCCGCGAGCATGGATATGGTTCGCCGGCCGGACGAGTACGACGTGATCGTCGCCTCCAACCTCTTCGGCGACATCCTCACCGACATCGGCGGCGGCATCATGGGCAGTCTCGGCCTCGCACCGTCGACGAACATCAACCCCGACGGCACCGCCCCGTCGATGTTCGAACCCGTCCACGGGAGCGCGTTCGACATCATGGGTGAGGGGATCGCCAACCCCCTCGGTACGGTGCTCTCCGGGTCGCTCATGTTCGAGCACTTGGAGGAGGCCGCGGTGGCCGAGGCGCTGTGGGACGGCGTCGCCGAGCAGCTGGCGGACACCGACGCGCCGCGGACGGCCGACATCGGTGGGAGTGCAACGACGGAGACGGTGACCGACGACCTGCGCGATCGGCTCGTTTAATCAGCGACGACCGCGGCGACGATGCCGGCCGTCTGCCCGAAGCCGGCGAACGCGAGGCCGGTGAACGTCGCCGCCGTACCGAGTGCAGGGCCGAGGGCGTACACGACGGCACCGAGCGCGGAGAGTACGCCGCCGACGCGGTAGACCCGAACGGGTCGTGCCCCGCGCCGCCCCGTATCCCACAGGCCGGCCGCGGGGAGGAGCATCCACCCGACGACGGCGGTCCACAGGAGCCGCTCCGAGGACAGGACGAGGCCGACTGCGCCCGAGACCGTCAGGACGAACCCCGCGAGGACGATCCGCCGCCAGACGAGCAGCGCGCCGGAGTGCATATCGGTCCACGAGAGGACGGCAAACGCGACAAGAAGCGTCGACATCACGACGTGGGCGATCAGGAGCGTCCGGCGGGCGACGGCACCGAGATGGGCGGCGGTGACGAACGTCCACGCGAGGGGGACGAGGACGACTGGACCGTTCGCACGGAGGCGACGGAGCATGCGAGTGAATGGACGCCACCGGGCAAAAAGTCACGTGGGGGCGGCGGCGAAGCCGGGCGAATATAAATGTAGACGGGGCAAAGCGCACGTATGCCGTTGCGCACCCGCCGAACCGTCTACTATCTCGCGCTGGTCGTGGCGACGACCCTGCTGTTCACGCTCGTCTACAACGTCGGTATGGCTGTCTGGGAGGGTCGACCGCAACCCCTGTATCGCTCGCTCGAAGTCGTGATCCAGAGTTTCACCACCACCGGCTACGGCGAGGATGCGCCGTGGCGGACGCCGCAGATGAACCTGCTGGCGATTACGATGCAACTCACCGGCATCGGCCTCATCCTCACCGCCGTCGACGTGTTCGCGGTACCGTGGCTCCGCGACGCGCTCAGCCCGACCGCGCCGGAGTCGGTCGACGGCCTTCGAGAGCACGTCATCATCTGCGGACACACTCCACGGACGGAGGCGTTCGTCACGGAACTCGACGCCCGGGAGCGGGCGTACGTCTTCGTCGAGGCGGACGAGGAACGGGCGGGACGCCTCCACGAGGACGGCTATCGCGTCGTTCACGGCGACCCCGAGTCGACGGATACGCTCCGGGCGGCGGGCATCGAGTCGGCGCGAGCGGTCGTCGCCGACGCCGCCGACGACACGAACGCGAGCATCGCGCTCTCGGCGCGGGACGCTCGGGCGGACGTGCGCGTGATCACGCTGGTCGACGACGCGTCGCTCGCCCGCTATCACCGGGCCGCAGGGGCAGACGAGGTGCTCTCGCCCCGACAGATCCTCGGGTCGAGTCTGGCGCGTCAGGTGCCGACGACGGTGACGACGGACGTGATGGACGGCGTCGGGAGTGGGGAGGGAGGGGGATCGACGGTCGCCCTGCCGAACGGCAACGACTTCGAACTCGTCGAACTCACCGTGGCGGAGGACAGCGACCTCCACGGGAAGACGTTCGGCGAGGCGCGCCTGCGCGAGCGGTTCGGCGTGAACGTGATCGGGGCGTGGTTCGACGGCGACTTCGAGACACCGGTTCGGGTGGACGAGCGGCTGGCAGCGCGGACGCGACTCCTCGTCGCCGGCGAGTCGACACAGGTTGAGGCGTTACAGGAGGCGACGGCTTCGGCCGTCCGCCAGTTCGGCCCACAGCGCATCGTCGTCGCGGGGTTCGGTGACTCCGGGCACGCGGTGGCCGACACCCTCGCCGACTCGCGCGCCGAGGTGACCGTTCTCGACGTGGAGGCGGCAGACGACGTGGACGTAGTGGGGGATGCGCGCGACCCCGAGACGCTCGACGCCGCGAGAATCGGCGACGCGTCGGCGCTGATCGTCACCGTCGGCGACGACACGACGGCTATCTTCGTGACGCTCATCGCCCGCGAGTTGAACCCGAACCTCTACATCGTCGTGCGGGCGAACGAGGAGGACGACGTACAGAAACTGTACCGCGCCGGCGGGGATTACGTGCAGTCGCTGGCGACGGTCAGCGGCCGGATGCTCGCCTCGACCGTCTTCGAAGACGAGGAAGTGCTGGCCTACGACAAGCAGATCAACGTCGTCCGCCTCCCGGCGGGATCACTGGTCGGGGGCACCATCGTCGACGAACGGGTGCGGACGGAAACCGGCTGTACCGTCGTCGCCATCGTCAGGGACGGCGAGACGATCACTGACTTCCATCCCGAGCGGTTCACCTTCGAGGCGGGCGACGAGGTGGTCATCGCCGGCACCGACGAGGCCACGACCGAGTTCGAACGGCAGTTCGGAGTCTGATACTGTCGGCTGTACGTCAATCAAGATATTCGCCGGCCCGGGGCGGCGAACATCTTGAAACAGTTACAGCCGACAGTATGAGAGGATGGCCGCGACACGGGAGCGATAGATTGAGTTGCGAACGACCCGAACGGAGTGTATGTCGAGTCGGCGACGTGCCGTGTGTGTAGGCCAAGGCAGCGAGCAGGCGGCGGCTCTCCTGCGAGACGCCAGGATCGAGGGACGCACGGTGGCGACGACGGCGGACGCGCTCGATCTGGTAGCGACGGCGGCGGTCGACTGCGTCGTCGCGTCGCCACCATTGGCCGATGCGGACGGGCTCGACTTCCTGCGGCGCGTTCGGGCCGACCACCCGCACTTCCCGTTCGTCCTCTATCCTGCGGACGGATCGGAGGCACTCGCGAGCGAGGCGATGGCGGCCAGCGTCACCGACTACGTACCGCAGTCGGGCAAGAACGGGGACCGCCTGGTCGAGGCGGTCACGAACGCCATCGTCACGGGACAGAACCGTCGGACCGAACGGGTCGTCGATCTCGTCAGGAGGATTCAGTCGACGCTCGTACAGGCACGGACGGCCGGCGAAATCGACGACGGGGTGTGTGAGGCCGTCGTCGACACGGAGCCCTACGCCTTCGTCTGGATCGGGGAGTACGACGAGACTGACGAACAGGTGACACCCCGGGCGTCCGCCGGGTTCGAAGCCGGCTATCTCGAAACGATCGACATCACAGCTGACGGCAGTCGGACGAGTCGGGGACCGACGGGTCGAGCGGTCGACAGTCGAACCGTCGAGACGATTCAGAACATCCCGGACGGGCCGGCGTACGAGCCGTGGCGGGCGGAGGCCCTCGAACGGTCGTATCGCTCCAGCGCCGCGATCCCGCTCACTCACGGCGACACGCTCTACGGCGTGTTGAACGTCTACGCCGATCGGACGGGAGCGTTCGACGCGGAGGAGCGGGAGTTACTGGCCGACCTCGGCGAAACCATCGGTCACGCGTACCACCGCGTCCGGATGCAGGAACTGTACGAGTCGCAGTATCGGCAACTGTTCGAGGAGGCGCCGGTAATGGTCGCACTGACACGCGATACGGAGGACGGGCCGGTCATCGAAGACTGCAACCGGCAGTTCGCGACCAAGCTGGGCGCGTCCCGCGAGGACCTGCGCGAGCGGCCCCTGACGGACGTATACACCGACGAGGCGGAGCGAAAGCTCCTCGAATCGGACGGGTACCGGCAGGCACTGGCCGGCGAGTTCGTCACGACCGAGCGGACGCTCCGTACGCGGGGGGGCGACCGGCTGGAAACACTGTTGCAGGCGACACCCCGACGGAACGCGGCGGGCGATATCGTGGGGACGAACGCGCTCTACGTCGATCTGACGGAGCGCAAGCGAGCACAGAAGGTTCTCAATCAAGTCGAGGCAATGGAGGCATCCATCGACGGCGTCGGTATCACCGACGACGACGGCGAGTTTATCTACGCCAATCAGGCACACGCGGACATCTACGGGTACGACGATCCGGACGCGTTCGTCGGCAACACGTGGCGGATGCTCTACGACGATGGCGAGCGCGCCCGATTCGAGTCCGAGGTTATGCCGGCCATCGAGATGGGTGAGGAGTGGCGGGGCGAGGCGAGGGGCCGCCGCGCCGACGGGAGTACCTTCCCGCAGAACCTCTCGCTTACCCCAATCTCCGGCGGCGGCTACATCTGCGTCGTTCGGGACATCACCGAACGCAAGCAGTACGAGCACCGGCTGGAAGGGCAGCGCGACAACCTCGAAATCCTCAATCAGGTGGTGCGCCACGACATCCGTAACGACCTGCAGGTCGTCGTCGGCTACGCCACGATCCTCCGCGAGTTCGTCGACGACGAGGGGTGCGACCACGTCGACCGCGTGGTATCGAGCGGCCGTGACGCCATCGAGACCACCAAGACGGCCGGCGACGTGGCCAAGGTACTGCTCAGCGCCACGGCAGAGACGAAGCCGGTCGGGCTCAGATACGTCCTCACCGACCGGATCGACGAAGTCGGCGCCGCCCACCCGGACGCGATTCTGACGACCGAAGGAGCCCTCCCCGACGTGTCGATCCTCGCCGACGACATGCTGGGGTCAGTGTTCAAGAACCTCCTCACGAACGCGGTTGTCCACAACGACGGGCCGGTTCGGGAGGTGACCGTCTCGGCGGCCGTATCGGACGGCACCGTGACCGTTCGGGTCGCCGACAACGGTCCCGGCATCCCCGACGACCGCAAGGATGCCATCTTCGAGGACGGCGAGAAAGGCCTCGACAGCGAGGGCACCGGCCTCGGACTCTACCTCGTCGAGACGTTGGTCGACCGTTACAGCGGCGACGTTCGGGTCGAGGACAACGACCCCGAAGGCTCGGTGTTCGTCGTGGAACTCCCCATCGTCGACCGCTCGTCCGAGCGGTCGTCACCGACCCAGTAACACCGGTGCAACCTGTTGAGCTACCCACCGCTAAAGCGGTGGGATTCAGCGTGGACTCCTGTTCTGGCCGACTCATCGTCGGCAGGAGAATAGCCCCCGTTCACGTTCAGCGTCCCGCTGTTCAAGCGCACGCCCAAGGGTGCGCCTCCATCGCCCCCAGTTTGGTTGCGACGGAGATACCGTAACCCGATGTTTTTCGCAGCGTTGTAGTCGGCGTGGTTCTCGTACCCGCACTTCAGGCACTCGAAGTCTTCGTCCTCGCGGTTGTCTGGGTGCGTGAATCCACAGTGTGAGCAACGCCGACTCGTGTTCCCAGGGTCAACCTGCTCTACGGTGATGCCGCGTTCTTCGGCTTTGTATTCCACGTACTCGTACAGTCGGTCAAACGCCCACTTGTGGCCCCACGACGCGCCAGTCCGCTCACGAATGTCGGTCAAATCCTCGAACGCAATCACAGAACACTCATTCTCTCGGGCTTCCACGACGAATTCGTTACTGATGCGGTGAAGTATCTGCTTGAACCGTCCTTCCTCTTTCCGTCCAACGGATTGGATGTTCTCGTGCGCCCAGCGAGTGTCGCATTGTTGGAGCGACCCACGCCGTTTCTCGTACTCTCGACGCCAGTGGTCGAACCCGTCGCCCGTCCAGAACGTGCCTGTCGAAGCGACAGCGAGGTTGTTCACGCCGAGGTCACCCCCGAGAACCGTTCCGTTCTCGGTGGTCGCCTGTTCCGGCGTGTCGGACTCCACGTCCGTCTTGCAGTGGATGTGAAGCACCCAGTCGCCGTCTTGGTAGTGAAGTTCCGCACCCGTTGTTTCATACTCGTCGGAAAACAGATACTCCGAGTGCGGTGTCTCACTGTCCTCGTCGGGCAGGATGTAGTCGGCTTCGATGCGACCGTCCGTGGTGGCAAGGCTCACGTAGTCGTCGTGGAACGTCGCAGTGCGTTTGTCGTAGACGACGTGCGGACTGGTGAACGTGGGTTTCGATGCCTTCTTACCGTTCTTCCAGCGTGCGACCACACTTTTGCAGGCTTCGGCAGCCTTGTTCCGAGCGGCCTGCACGAGGCCACCGTTGAACCCGTCTGTTTTCTCACGCACGTCGTCGTAGGTCTCGTCATCCAGCGTGGTTTTGCTAGTGGAGACGTACTCGCCTTGGAAGGCGTGGTCTACAACGTACTGTGCCGACCAGAGGAATGTGTCTACAGTGTCTTCGAGGAGTGCGGCGTCGTCACTGTCTACATCAAGTGCAACGGGGACAGTACGCCGCACCTTATGTGGAGAACTGATGTTTCTTAAAATGTTGGGGCCAGCCTGCTACTGGAGCGTGGTTCGATTCCCAGTTGTCGGCTTCATCCCACGGCTAAAGCCGTGGGTTTTCGCCTTGCACTTTCTATATATTCGTCGCGCCCCTTCGGTCGACGTGAACGATCCATCCACGAGCACCGACACGAGCGGGATACACCACGTAACGGCCATCGCGAGCGACCCCCAGCGAAACGTCGACTGCTCCACCGACGTGCTCGGCCGGTCGGACAGTGAGCGGGGGCGCGAGGGCGTCGGTACCGTCCACCACGTCGCCGTCCGCGCGCCCGCGACGAGTCCGTCGCGGAGTTGGGGTCGAGCCTCGAACGGCCGTCGTGGCTGGAGGGAGACCGCGAGATGATCGAAGCGCAGTTGTCCGACCTCGACGCCGGGACAATGGAGGCGAACTGACGTGAACGGGCCACACCAGGACCAACCGCTCGTGACGGCCGGGACGCCCCTCGACGAAGCATCGGTGGCCGTCGTCCTCGTCCACGGGCGCGGCGCGACGGCACGAAGCATCGTCGAGATGGCCGAACCGTTTCACCGACCGGGCGTCGCCTACCTCGCCCCGCAGGCGAGCAACAATACGTGGTATCCCAACCCGTTCACGGCGCCCGTGGAGTCGAACGAGCCGGGCCGATCGTCGGGACTCCAGGCCATCGCGGACGCTGTCGAGACGGCCACGGACGGCGGGATTCCGGTCGAGCGTGTCATGCTCCTCGGCTTCTCGCAGGGCGCGTGTCTCGGAAGCGAGTTCGTCGCCCGCAACTCCACCCGCTACGGCGGGCTAGCAGTCCTCTCCGGCGGCCTGATCGGCGAGACCATCGATCCCGCCGACTACGCCGGCGACCTCGAAGGGACCCCCGTCTTCTTCGGCTGTAGCGACGTGGACCCACACATCCCGGAGGGGCGCGTTCAGGTGTCCGCCGAAGTGTTCAAGCGGCTGAACGCCGACGTGACGAAGCGGCTCTACCCCGGTATGGGGCACACGATCAACCAGGACGAGGTCGATCACGTCTCCGAACTGGTCGAGGCGCTCCTCGACTAGTCGTCTTTCAGCGCCTCGTCTAAGAATCGGAGCGTCTTCGACCACGCGTCCCTAGTGTCGTTCGGCCGGAAACTCTCGCCGCTCGGGTTGGCGAAGGCGTGGCTCGCCCCCTCGTAAACGTAGATTTCCCGTTCGACACCGAGATCACCGAGCGTCCGGTTGAACTCGCGGACGTTCTCGATACCGACGACCTGATCCTCGGAGCCGAAAACGCCGAGGACGGGTGCGTCGATTTGCCCGAGCGTCGACCGGTTGGTCGTGAGCGTCCCGTAGTAGATGACCGTCGCGTTCAGATCGGCGTCGCTGAGACTCAACTGGAGGCTCTGACCGCCGCCGAAACACCAGCCGAGGCTGGCGACCTGCTGGGTGGTGTCCGATCTGGCGCGCAACCCCGAGACGGCGCGACTCATCTTCGACACCGCCACGTCGGGATTTTCACGAACCTGTCCCGACAGCCGGGCCGCCTCCGAGGAGTTCGTCGCCACCTCGCCGTCGTAGAGGTCGACGGCGAAGACGACGTAGCCGTGGCCGGCGAGAATCTCGGCCATGTGTTCGATGTTCTCGTTGAGTCCCCACCACTCGTGGATCATGACGACCGCGGGGTACTCACCCTCGGCAGCGGGTCGGGCGAGATAGCCGGGCGTGCCGTCGATGGTCGTCCGTTCGGTCGTGATGGCCGAGAGGTTCTCGGCATCGAAGATGTCGGCGTTGCCGCCGGACGTGACGGGCTGGCAGGTGCCGTCCTTCCGGATCGTGCCGGGCTGACAGCCCGTGTGCGGCGTCTGGGTGTACGAGGCTTCGGCGGTCGGTGTCGGAGTCCCCGTCGGCGTCGGCGCGGGCGTCGACGTGTCGGTCGGGGTTGCCGTCGACGTGTCGCCGCCGAGGACGCCCGAACAGCCGCTCAGGAGCACCAGCGCGGCGACGAGCACGGGGCCAAGTCGTGACGCGGGCATTTCGTGTTGGGAAAGGAACGGGTCGGGAAAACGGTTCCGCCGATCGCTCATAGTGATTATTGTAAGTCAGTACCGGTGGTTCGCCAGAACAGGTCGGCGAACCACCGGTGAACAGTTACAATAAACACTATCACTCGTCGACCAGTTCGATCCCCGCGTCGCCGTTGGGGACCATACAGACGAACGAACTCTCCGCATCGCTCTCGTTGCGGAACCAGTGGACGGTGCCCGCGGGGATGAGCAGCGAGTCGCCCTCGGCCACCGTGTGTTCCTCGTCGTCGATGCCGACGACGTACTCGCCGTCGACGGTGTGGACCTCGTGTTCGACGGCGTTGGTGTGTTTGGGCACTTCGGCGCCCGGATCGAGTCGGTAGCGACGCATTCGGAAGTTCGGTGCACCGTCGGATTCGTCGAAGACGACCGCCTTGCGCACGCCGTCGGCTTTCGACAGCGCCTCGTACTCGACGTCGTCGGCACGTTTGACGACCGGCTTCGGGGTCCGCTGGGGTTCGCTCATACGAGTGTCTCGTGGGTAGTGCCACATAATATTTGACCTCGCTCGGCGGCCACACCGCCGAGAGAGCTACGGCCCCCGGCGACTGCTCACGGCTCGGGCGCTCGCTCGCCGGCCGGAATCGTCGTCCCCAGCCAGTTCTCCTCGGGCGGGAGCGGACAGGAGAAGGCATCGCTGAACGCACAGAACGGCGTGTACGCGAGGTTGAAATCAAGCGTGACGCGGTCGCCATCCGCCAGTTCGCCGTCGGGGGCAAGCTCCATGTACCGCCCGCCGCGGTAGGTCTGCTGGCCGGTCGTCTTGTCGCGGAAGGGAACGAAGATACCGTCGTCGGCCCCTTCCTGCCGGTAGCCGTGGAGGGTGTACGTGTCGCCGCCGAGGTCGAACTCGAAGGTGGCGGCCCGCAGGTAGCGGACGGTGCGGTCGTCGCTCGTCTCCATCTCGACGGGATCGGGGTCGTCGTGGGCCGTCACGGTCGCCGCGACGTGATACGCGGGATCGGGATCGAAATACGAGAGGCCGTCGAAGTCGTCGCGGTCGTCGGGAGGGATGGGCGACCCTCGCTCCTCGGCGAAGACGCGGTCCTTCTCGGCGCGGTTGTCACGCAGGCGCTCGGCGTAGTCGGGGGGTGTCTCGGTCATAGTTGGAGTACGGAGGCGACGACCGTCAGTCCGGCGATCCGAGGGAGATTGACCTCCTCCCGCGCCTGAAGACGCGAGAAGCCCGCCACGGGCTTTCAGGCCGAGTGCAACGCCCCTGTGGTTTCAAGACGCATACGTTCCAAGCGTCGCTTGCTGGGTTTCAGCATCGGCGTGGCTGTCTTGTGGCGCGGTCAAATGCGCCCCATCCTCAGCCGAGTCATCGTCGTTCTCGTGTTCTCTGAAACGACTCTCTCCGCTGAGGTAGCGGTCTGCGATGTTTATCGCCCCGTTCACGTCCGCTTGGTACTCGCCCACCCAGCAGTCGTCGTTCGTACACTTGAACGTCGCCTGCTTCGGGCGATACCCCACTTCACCGCACGCATGGCACTCCTTCGACGTGTTGCGCGGGTTCACCGTCTCGACGGGAATCCCCTTCTCGACGGCCTTGTACCGTATCTGCGCGTGGAGTTTGGCGAACCCCCAGCCGTGGAGACGGCGGTTCATGTACTCGCCGTAGTCCATCGACTCCCGTATGTACGTCAGGTCTTCCAGAACCAGTACGGGGTTCTCGACGGATTCGGCGTATTCCACGACTTCGCGGGTGACACGGTGGAACACGTCATCTATCTGGGTCCACAGGTCGTCACCGAACGACTCGACGAGACGCTCGCTTCCGCGTTCTTGGAGCCGTCGCGTAGCGGTGAAGTAGGTCTTGCGGAGCCGACGAACGGTCTTGCCTTCGTCGGCCCACAGTTCGGGGCAAGTCGGAGAACCGTGGTCGTCGCGGTGACACACCGTGACGAGTGACGCTTCCCCGATGTCCACTCCGATAGGCGTCCGTGCGTCGTCGGATGCCTTGGAACAGACCTCCACATCGCGGGTGGCAGTGACGTGGAGATACCACGTCCCGTCCCGCTGGAACAGCCGACTCTCACCCATCTCCGCGTCACCAGCGTTCAACGCTTCCA
>Ga0207720_100051_pt1 | contig 125850 bp, 117 predicted proteins | sample A23P2SouthBayCA_2_FD_187751 | JGI IMG/M metagenome (GOLD analysis project Ga0207720, IMG submission 187751) | Aerobic enrichment media microbial communities from Eden Landing Ponds, California, USA - A23 E3 (2) (SPAdes) | ecosystem: Environmental > Aquatic > Marine > Unclassified | place...
GGACGATAGCCTGGGTAACGGTGACGACACGATACCACAGGAACTCATCCACTTCGTCACTCAGCAGACGCGGTTTGCTCTCGTCAACAACATCCTCCAGCATCCCGAGCAGTTCCCCACAATGTACGAGCTCGAGGAACACAACCGTGATAGGGCGATATCTGCTTAACCAACAAACCTATGCCGGTGCGCGCTTTGTTGGTTAACACGAGGCGACCGCTAATGTCCTACGAGTCACCGACGCCGTCGGCGGAACTCCCAACAGATATCGTCAACACACTCAACAGCTACTCATCAGACCGGCTCCAACACGTCGCACGCTACGCCGAGGAGTTGGCAGAGCACAAAGCTCGTGAGGGCCGCCTCAGCGAAGACTCGGATGAAGACGAAATCGACGAGCACCCGGACGATCTTCCAAACGACGTCCCGTCGAAGGCGACGGTCACGATCAAGGAAATCAACGACAACCGCTACTATTACTGGCAGTGGCGCGAGGGAGAGAAAGTCAAGTCAAAATATAAATCGCCAGTCAACCCCGACGAATAATTGAAAGTGGAGACCATTGCGAACAGATACACCCCTCTATCGATCTGTTCCTCGTTCAAGGTAGGACATACAAACACGCAGTATCGATCTTCAAAGGCGGAAGAGAAAGGCTCAAAAGAGTCAACACACCTATTTCGATGAAATTAGCCCTTAAAATCATCACACCACTTAAACACCGCATGAAACTACGGTGCAGTGCATATTGAACACATCGATAGAGGTGTGTGTGTGTGTGTCTAGTCTAGAAGATTAGAAGAAGAAAGAATGATGAAGTTGGTTTCATGAGTCACAACCATCCATCCTGAGGGTTCTCTCCTGTATATCGTCTGATTCGGCATCTCTTATGATTTCTTTTCGTGATAGAGATCCCACCCTCTACATCTTGGAAACACTTCGATAGAGGGGTGTGTCTATTATCGATTGATATCCTGCAATTGGTTGGGATAGAGCGTGTCATAGAAAACCTCCCAAGGGATGCTGCAGAAATTGTGTCCAGCAAGAGCCACTCCCTGCAAGAAGAAGCTCCAATAGACGACTTCTTGAATGCGGCAACTACCGAGACAGTCCCGCCACCGATCTGGATGCTTGGAGTCAGTGCCTACGACATCCTCGACTGGCACGACCCCTGTTGACCGCAGGGGTCGTGCCAGTCGCCCCGTACAACCCGCAAAACACTGACGACCCAAAAGGTATCGAGTACAGGATCGAAGACCCCATCACTGAACACAGCGAGGACGTTCAGCTGAAGCAATCGACGTTAGATGAGACGTACAATCGCCGCACAGGGGTGAACGAACCAACGAATCAGTGAAGGACTGCGGCCTCGGACACACTCACGCCCGAGGCTGCGTCCACGGACGAGCACAGGTGTTCGTGTGCTGTGTTTCCAAATCATTGTCCCAATCACAAATTATGAACGAGGAGACGATCCCAGCCGAGAGAAACTCACGCTATGAGGCCGATCCTATGACACGCTCTGTGGTAAGCACCCACTAACTGAATCACTCCTTGAACACTTCGTCACATGTACCAGGTTTCTCCATCATATCGCTGGCCTCCGTCCGAATATAGTCTATTCTAACCGCGCATACAAGCGATCACACATCGATAGGGGTGGGGAACACTTTTCACATCTCGCTGTGTGATGCCGCACATGGGTACCGGAGATGCCGACAATTCTTCCTCGGAGACGGAACCTTCAGATACCCCATCGTCAACCAAGGGAGATATTTCCTCAGATAATGTGGAATTAACGTCAATCACTCAAGATTCCGATCAGAATGTCAAGAACCAGGCTGAGACATCTACCGAAGAAAAAGTATCGGACGGCGGAGCAGGTAATGGGGGTTCCTCACAGTCTATCGAGGATATGTTGCTTGAATTTGATGAACAAGAGGGGTTGATTCGTGACCGGTCGCTACTCGATCCCAATTACGTAGTCGAAGAAGATCGGATCGTTGGTCGCGACGAGCAATTGCAGAAAGTCACAAAGATGCTCCGGGTCGCACTCGGTGACAACCGTCCTCCAAATCTCTTTCTGTACGGTCCATCGGGAACGGGTAAATCACTTATCACGAAGGCTGTCTGCAAGAACATCAGTCAGATTTGTGAGGCTCGGGATATTTGCTTTGGAACCATCGAAGTCAATTGCCAGGGCCTCGATACCCTGGGCGTTGCGGTATATGAATTAACAAAACAAGCAGCAGCAGAGGCCGGCGTCGACATCGAGGTTCCCAAGCACGGCGTCGCGACCAAAGAGAAGTGGGACGAACTTTATCGAATCGTCAACGAGAATTTTGATTCCGTTGTATTTGTTCTGGACGAACTCGACATGCTTGTTGGCCGTCGTGACAAGCAAGACCCGGCATTCTCACGACTCTTGTACCAACTTTCCCGTGCGGGCGCCAACGACGAACTGATGGCATACATTTCGGTGGTCGCTATCTCGAACGACACGAAGATGATGGAATCGGTTGGAAGTCGGGCACTGAGTTCCTTCACGCCGGAAGACGTACATTTCGACGATTACGACGCGAATCAACTCCAGGCAATCCTCCGCCGTCGCCGGGATGCATTCCACGAGAACGTCCTTGATGAAGACGTCATTCCATTGGCGGCAGCGTTCGCCGCTCAAACACACGGTGATGCACGTAAAGCAATCGACTTGATGCGTGTCGCCGGTGAACTCGCCGAGCGAGAGGGTGACGACCGCGTCCGTGAAACACATGTCCGGGAGGCTCAGGACAAGGTCGAAAAGAACCGCGTCCTCGAAGTCGTCCGTGGAGTTAGCACCCAGAAAAAACTCTGTCTCTACGCGACAGCAGCGGTCGCAAAAAACACGGGCGACAGTACTGCGCGAAGTACTATCGGGTATCGCGTCTACCAATTCCTTACTGAGTCAATCGACGCCGAACAGTACCATCAGGAAACGTATGTGAATAAGATGAAAGAATTGACGACGTACTCTCTCGTGGATTTTGAACGAAGGAGTCACGGTCCAAGTTCTGGTATGTTTCTTGAGTTCCAGTTCGGCGAACGCCCTACCACAATCCTCGATACGCTTCGAGAGGATTCACGACTTGATGTCGTTTCGACGGACGAGATCGACTCTGTTGTCCGCGCACAAATTGAATCGCACCGGTGATCGGTCCGGAAATAAGATCGCTCATATTGGATACACCCCTCTATCGATGTGTATCGAATTTGGTAGCGGTTCGCAAATCCAGTTATACTCGAACTGACTCTGTCTACTCAGATGATCTAATACCCCTCTATCGAAGTGAGATCGTAGTTCAAAAGTCTTCTATCGAGGGATATTCCATTAGTTGATATAGACATTCAACTCTGGTCGAATGAAAATCGCTGAAGCGATATAGAACACCCCTCTATCGAAGTGAAATCAAAGTTTGTAGGGCTCAATGGGTCCAAAATTATAGGTTGATCTTGGACAGTAAGGTACATTTCAATTGGAGATCGCCAGGCAGTGAGGTCCCCTCTATCGATGTGTATCTTTTCATGGTGTAACAATCATGGTTCTGTCTGCAATCGACCAGCTGGTGTTGTGGTCGACACTCGAAATTGCGATTCCACACGTTCCGTTCTTTTTGGCAGTCTCACCTTAACAGATAATCGTTATCGGAATGTTGAGTACACTTGTAGGATTGAATTGGATTCTCATTGCTCGACACTGGCGCGCCGAGGAGCGGGCCGGGATGACCCAGCGGGCTGCCGAGAGTGTCGCTATCGGCGGCACATGCACCTGTGGCTGCTGTGGACCACTCGTTGGGAAAATTGCGGTGCTTGTTGCCGGACCCTCTATTGCCGCCCCCGTTTTATTGGGTGTTCGCCGATTCCGCATCTCCGCTTAGCACACTGTTCATTATTAGAAGTGCTCTGTTGACTCGATGGAAACGCTGCTACGCCATGAGAGCGTGAACTAAGACATGGGGGGCAAGAGACCGACCGGTATTCCGTGCCACAGAGCACGTCGTGTTGACTGGTCCGTGTGCGAAAGAAGCCGAGTCATGGGCGTGACAGCCCGGGTGCCGCGCCGCGCGGCACCCGGGAAAGCCCGTATAGGTGAGTCCGGCTCTGTTGAAATCCTCAGAGAGTTACAAGTTCGTTCCGTAGTTTGAACGGATGCAAGCCCTCCCAAAGTCGCGGTTACTCCGGTTCGTTGAACAAGCATATCACTTGGCTCGTCGAGTTGTCGCTCGGTACTCCTCGAAGTTCTCGAAACGGCGGTACACACTTCACCAGCATATCGTCCTGCTCTGTCTCAAGGTTCGGAAGAATACGACATACCGGATGCTTTTGGACGAACTTATCGAGATGCCTCGGATTCGGGGAGCCATCGATCTGGAGGAACTCCCCTCTCCTTCGACGTTGTGTAAGGCATTCAACCGGCTTGATATGGCGGTCTGGCGCGTCCTGCTCAACCTCTCGGTCGCACTCGTGCCGACCAACGGGATCGTCGGGATCGATGCCTCCGACTTCGACCGCAGTCACGCCTCGAAACACTATACAAAGCGAGCGAAGTTGACGATTCAGCAGTTGAAAGTCACACTTCTTGTGGACACGAGGTCGAACGCGATTCTCGACGTACACGTGACGACGACACGAAAACACGACTCGAAGATCGCACCGTCGCTCATCAAGCGGAATACCGGGAAAGTAGCGATTTTCCTCCGCGACAAGGGATACGACGATCAGAAGATTCGCGCGTTAGCCCGTGAAGATGGCATTCGTCCCCTGATCAAACATCGAGAATTTTCACCGCTCCACAAAGCGTGGAATGGTCGGCTTGACGCTGACCTCTACGAGCAGCGTAGTCAAAACGAGACGGTGAATTCTCGCCTCAAACGGAAATACGGCGCATTCGCCCGCTCACGTCACTGGTGGAAGCAGTTCCGTGAACTCGTTGTCGGCTGTCTCACTCACAACATCGACAAGACACTCTGAACTTTCGGAGGATACAAGTCAACGGATGTGGGGATTCACTACGCTCTTCAGGCTTGAAATTCTTCTCTCCGGTAGTACAGATATCCAGAGATGAGTATGACTCCTACGAATGCAAGCGGGTTCCCCCGGACAAGCGTAGATTGAACTGCCCCTACGACCCATGCTACGATGAGGATACCCGCACCTCGCTTAGTTTGTTGCCACACCCCGTAGGAACCAGCTAAGTAGAGGATCCCGATAGTGAGATGCGTTAGTGACCCCGGAATTGACAGTACAAGACTTGCGACCCCAAGTAATCCAGTCCAGACTGCAATAATCACAACCCCCGGCGGTCGTCCATTAAGGAGGCTCATAAACAAACATCGTAACAGCTGTTGAATATTTACCGGTTCAGAATGCACGCTAACTACGCGGTCCTACCTAACAGGGCCTTGTTTAGACGTTAGCGAGAGTGGCTCTGTAGCAGAATCTCACGCCTCGGCCTCCGTTTTCTCTCGAGAGTATTGTCTAGGAAGTTGCTCTGTTGGGACCGAATGGCTCTGTTGAATCACTAGATGGCAGCGGGATCGGTCGCTAAATCAAAGGAGTTGAAGCGGGAGGCTTCCGTTGTCCATGACGAAAATCTCCCGCTTCACCGAGCGTTGTGTCTCGATCGCTCAAAGAGTTACGGGTGGACGAGGCGAATCCGCCGCCCCGGAAGGAGGCGGCGGATTCGCCGACTATGCCTTCGTTACCATCCACTGTCTCCGGATTCACCTCGATACGTCCTACCGCATGACGATCGACCTGCTCAAAGAGATGCCGCAAATAACCGGGGAGATCGGCCTCGACGTGGCCGATCTCCCGCATCCATCCACCGTGTATAAAGCGTTCGACTGGATCGAGATGAGCGTTTGTCGAGTGCTGCTACGCCAGTCGGCGCAGCTGCACGATCCCTCGAAACACGGTGCGATCGACGCCACATTCTACGAACGCTCAGCTGCGAGCCGCCACTACTACCAGCGCATAAGCTACCGCGTGCAGAAGCTCAAAGTCACGAAACTCGTCGATACAGACACTCAAGCCGTTCTTGACGTACACTGTTCAACGAACCGCGAAGGAAGTGACGCAAACCTCGCCGAGCAGATCGCCCGCCGGAACGCGGGCGATCTGCGGTCTCTCGCCGCCGATAAAGGCTATGACAAGCAGTCACTCCGCGAATCCCTCCGTAATCTCGGCATCAGACCGCTGATCAAACATCGTATCTTCGCGTCGTACGACCACGCGCACAACGCCAGAATCGACGAACAACGCTACAATCAGCGCTCTATGACTGAGACTGTGAACTCAGCTGTCAAGCGCTCGCTCGGCTTCGCCGTGTGAGCGCGTTCCTGGTTCCGTGAGTTCCGCGAGATTGCCCTGATGTGTGTCGTTTACAACATCAAGCGAGCCGTGAAACAGTGAAATCCACCGCCTTACAGCGATTCAACACAGCCGGCCGAATCCATCCAATAGAAGAATTGAATTTGCAGCCCCTATTGGATTTCCTGTCCGAACTGCTGTGTTGAATAGCGATCTAATCGGCTGATATCACTGAGTAGAAGGACGAAGCCAAGGAAATCGACTCTGTCCATGGAGATCGATCTCCTCGACTTCATTGAGCAGTGTCGGCACCTGGCTAAACAAGCGTTGGGAAAGCACGCGGGCGAGCCCGCCAGCGGCGGGTTCGCCCGCTGGATCCACGTCGTCTTGCACTGTTTTCGGCTCGAAGACGGCCACAGCTACCGTAAAGTGCCGAATCGGCTGGAGTACATGGCGGAGATCCGCGACGCCCTCGACCTCGATCAGGACGATTTGCCGGATTACACGACGATCTACAAATCGTTCGACCGGCTGGAAATGTGGGTCTGGCGGGCGCTGCTGCGCATTTCTGCGCAGCAGCACCCGCAGTCTGGCCACGCCGCACTCGACAGTACGTTCTTCGACCGCCGCTCGGCCTCGTCGTACTACCGCCAGCGGTCGGGAAGTACCGTCCAAACACTGAAAGTGACGACGCTCACGGATAGAGAGTCTCTTGCTGTCCTTGACGTACATATCTCGGCGAGGTGGAAACACGATACGAAAACCGGGCCGCAGGTCGTCCGCCGGAACGCGGACGACCTGCTGTCCGTCGCCGCCGACAAAGCGTTTCACAACTGGATCACGAAATACGAGTTCTACGCGCTCGGTGTCGAGCCACTCATCTTACAGCGTGGATCCAGACCATTGACGCAAGGACACAACGCGCTCATCCGGGCAAAAGGCTACTCTCAGCGCTGGATGGCCGAGACTTCGTATTCGACAACGAAGCGCTCGCTCGGCGATGCCGTGCGAGCGCTCGGCTGGTATCGACAGTTCCGTGAGATTGTCCTCATGTTCGCCATCTCCAACATAGAACCGCTCTGTGAACCACTCTAACCGTGACTCAACTGCTCTGTTGAATAGCGGTAGTTGAGTAGGCAGGCAGAATTTGAGTCGGCTTGTGAGCGGTTGAGGGTCGCGGTCTCAAAATCGGCGTTGCTTCCTTCGACCTCAGAGTTCGCTATTCAACAGAGCAGTACTCTGGGTGGTGAATTACGCACATGGGTTCCGATCACCAGACCGAATTCGGCTTGATACGATCGAGCAGGTCTCTGCAACGGATGGCACGAGGGGACTAACACGTCCTCGACTCGTTATTAGATACACCGACTGTATGTATCACGGCATCGTTCAATTCAAGCTGTTTTGATAAGACTGACTGGTCGGTGAGCTGCTCACTGACCACACACGTCTTGCCACTCAGTAGTTGCTGACTGGAGGAGAGGATCCTGAGAGACGATGCACAGTTCGTATCTCGCAACTTGAGACCGCTCAACTGGAGCCATACTTCTCAGGGTTGCTTCTGTTCCTGGATTGATTTCATCCGGTCCCGAACCAATTTTGCTGAATTGGAGTTTGTTCCCTTCGCTGGTGAGCGTTCGAGCTCTAATGTACAACGGGTTCTCAGCTCCACCAACTGGATCAGGTGTCAGTGGCTGGTCACCGGTGTTTTCTATTGTTACCCGGAAATTCATCTCTGAAGATATGACTCGGTATGCACCATGAGCAACAACCTCAACGGTGTCAATACCGTTGTGAACTACTTCCCCTGGAATATCAAGTTTATTTGAATTACCATCCCCTCCAGAGGAAGTAGCCGTTCCGGTGTTCTCTCCACCGCCTTGGGTGGATGTCTCAGTGCTGTCTTCACCACCTGAGGCAGGTGTCTCAGTGTTACCTCCATTGCCAGAACACCCAGCCAAGCCACCGACTACAACCCCACCCAGAGCAGCAAGAACCGCTCGTCGTGACGGGGATTCAGATGTGCCATCCTGTTTTCCTGATGACATTACAGCCGTCATATCGGAACAGATTATAAAAAATATACCGCGGGTATGTAGTAGCGATGCATATCCACTCTTTCTCACGCCATCAGATCAGACTGATCAACGACTCTCATCCAGCCAATCATTGATGTCACTGTGGGGAATCAAGAACCCCCAAATCACTGTCTTACCTGTCTCTACCGAATTATCTATTCACTGGTTGATAAAAAATCGGTGACCAATACGCCCACTCTATCGACCACTCTTTTCGCTGTAAACCGTGTAGTATTCATCATCGTTCGTCAGTGATAGCCGTGGCGTCACCCTCGTCAGTCGTCACCTCGAGGAACACGTCTTCGAGGGTGTTCTCGTCCGCCGTTCTGACGCGATTCTTGAGATCCTTCGGGGAACCCTCCGTGACGAGTCTCCCATTGTACAGGATTCCGACGTTTGTAGCGAGTTCCTCGACGACCGGCAGCACGTGTGTCGAAAGGACGACCGTGGTGCCGTTAGCAGCAAGGTCCGTGATCGTCTCTCGGACTGTTCGGGCCGCACGCGGATCGAGACCGGAGGTCGGTTCGTCGAGGAAGACGACAGCCGGCTCGTGCATGATCGCCTGGATCAGCCCGGTTTTCTGGCGCATTCCCTTGGAGTAGGTGACGATACGGTCGTCGGCGTCGTCCGCCAGGGCAAAGCGGTCCAGCAGCGTCCCTATCCGCGACTTGACTTTATCCGGTGCCATCCCCCGGAGTCCACCGTGGTACTCCAGTTGCTCGCGAGCCGTGAACTCCTCGTGGATCGGTGGTGATTCGGGTAAATATCCGATCTGCTGGATGAGAGCCTCGCGGTCGGTCACCGACGCCCCGGCAACGTGTCCGGAACCACTGGTCGGAGGGTGCAACCCCGTGAGCATCCGGATCGTCGTCGATTTTCCTGCACCGTTCGGGCCGAGAAGGCCGTATATCGACCCGCGTTCGACCGCAATATTCAGACTCTCGACGGCTGTCGTGTCGCCGTACTCCTTTCGCAGTCCGTCCGTGACGATTACTGTCTCGTCATTGGGGGTCGTCTCAGCGTTCGGTTCGTCCGGTCGGGGTGTCCCGTTCGTATCATGTGTCATTGTGTTCTTTCAGCCGATCTGGTACTCCTGGAACCGCGTGACTGCGCGCTCGAAGGCCCTGTGTGTGACGGCAGTGGCCAGAACCAGTGTGAGCAACAGGGACCCGCTCTGAACGACGATGGCGGGTGCGCCAAGCGCCACGAGTGGCTCGTAGACTGGCGGTGCGTTCCCGAGAAACGCCGGGGCGACTGCGAGCGAGACGACGGCAAATATCGAGCCGAGTCGCACGAACCCGTCGATTCCCGGGACGGCGTACACCGGAATATCGGTGAAAAAAGACGGGGTGGGGACCAGTTCGTCGGGGTCGACACGCAGTCCAACCGCGAGTGCGACCGCTGCTGTACACCCACACGAGGTGATGCCGACCAGCGCAATCAACAGCGTCCAGGTGGGCCCGACGACGCTCACTACCCCGAGCGGAACGACGACGGCCGAGACGAGCGGGACACCGACGAGCAGTGCGCACAGAAGCAGTCCGCCGACGAACTGACCGGCACTGACCGTCGTGAACAGCATAGGCAGCGTGCGGTACTCCGTTCCGACCGGGTCCGAGGCAAAGGCGATTCCGACCGCCATACCGAGCGCAACCGCGACCAGCAACAGCGTGCCGTTCGGGCCGCCGAACAGGAGCAACGGGAAACTGATGACGCCGAAAAACAGCAGTACGTAGCCGGTGGAAAGCAATCCTCGCGGCGTCCGTCGCTCCATGAGCCACCGTTCTCTCGTGACGGTGCGCACCGGCCGAGACACGTAGTCCCCGAGGAGACGGTCGACCCACCCGTTTTCGACCAGGGAGTGCGAGCCAGAAGAACTCGAACTGGCTGGCGGGCTCTCCCAGAGTCGGCGAACGAGTGTCCCCGTTCCGGTCGCCAGAACCGGCACCGAGCCGACAACGACGCCAACGACAGCCAGTGCGTGCTGCGACGAGACGAACGGACTGTCGACCCACCCGACGAACGCCAGGTCGACGAACCACGCCAGCGGTAACCCGCCGAACACCGTCAAAAACGACGCGATCGGAAGCGATATTTCCTGCAGTGCGATCGCCCCGATCATGAGCGGTATCCAGCCGAAGACGACGAGGAGATCCCTGTAGGAGCGGGCTCGCGTGAAGCGTCGTGCGATGAGGTGGCCAACGAGCCTGCTGGCCGTTCCAGCGGCGGCGGCCAGGGGTGTCATGACGGCGGCCGCGGCGACGGTCGTAACTGCGACCGTGGGCGATCGACTCCCGACCCCTAGGCCGACCGCGACGCCGACTATCGGTACGGCGAGCGTGACGACCAGCCTCGTGTAGACGAATCCCAGGAGTCCGAGAGCGGCCGTCCTCGACGACACGGTCGTCAGAAGCAACTCGGGATTCAGCTGCTCGAATCGAGCGTGAGCGTGCTGTGAACTGCGCCACACCATCCAGGCGAACCCGGCGCTCACGACGAGACTCAGCCGGTCGTAGGGCAGCGGCTGGCCCGACGCGAGACCGTGGCCCAGCTGGTGAGCGAGCCACCCGAATCCGAGGGCACTGGCCACGAGTACGACAGCCGTGACGGAGCGTTCAGTCAACGGGTGTCCGAACTCACGCCGATAGCGTACCCACTCCGCACGTGCGATGGTCGCCCCCTGCTGAAGCGTCCTCGGAACGTTCATCTCGGATCCTTTACAGTCTACGCCGACGCACGGACGTGGGCCCTCCTCGGCTGCCGGAAACCGCTGCCAGTCGTTTCGCCACCGACGACGCGCCCCTCTGTACAGTCGAGACAGCCGTCGATGGTCCCATCGTTCTTTCCGAAGACTCTCGCGAAGTCCGTCGAGACGAACGCGCCACACCGATCACACGTGGCCATCTATTTTCTCCGATGTCGGGGCTGTTCCGGCTCCAACTTTTCGCGTCGCCGTCGGTACACGGCGAAGACGGTCGTTGCGACGAGGACAACGGGTATGAGTTTCTTGCTGAGACTCATGTGTGAACGGTGACGGGAGAGAACACTAAAACGTAGGTCGGTGTTTCATACCTGGCAACACTCCTGAGTTATCATGGCAGGGGACGGGAAATCTCACACCGGTGGCCGTGTCAACAGTTCTGTCCCACCTCGATCGTGTAATCTGATAGTGTTTATCCCAATAGATTCAACGGTACCCCGCTAGATTGGCCGGGAGAAACGCTGTCGGCTGGCTCACCAGCCGACACACCGGTAAAGACTTGGGATAAACACTATGAAACGTACTACGCTGATGGAGCGACCGGTGTACACTGACTGGGCTACGCTGCTGGAGCCAGTCCCGCCCCCGCTTGCGGACCATTCTACGAATGCACAGCCCCGGTACGAGACTCCGCGCCTGTCTCCCGCGGGGGTCCCCAGTCGAGAGCGTTCTGTGCAGTGGTATTAATTACGTTCGCGACAAGTGCAAACTGTTCGCATGAACGGGAGCCGTGGGGGCTCTGAGCCCGAGCTACTGGTGGCAACGGAAGACCAGTCGTTCGGCAGAGCGGTCGTCGAAGCGGTCGAGAGAGCGAGGGTGGCGGCGAGCGCAGAACGTATCGAACCAGCGACCGGTGGTCTGGCAGGACGCGCTACTGACGAGTACGACGGCGCTATCGTCGACGGCGGGACGACCGATCCGGCGACTGTCGTTGAGCGCCTCACCGAGACGGCGGCGTTTCCGGTCGTCGTCCTGAGCGAGGCGTCCGGGGCCGAGGACACGGTCGCCCGCGCCATCGAGGCGGGGGCGACCGATGTCTTTCCACGGACCACGGCGAGCGCGCAGTACGAACTCGTCGTCGACCGACTAGTGGCCGACGACTCCACGGAGGGAACGCGGCCGACGACGGAGGGAGACACCACCTACCAGCAGGCCTACGAGGCCCTGTTCGAGAAGATTTCGGAGGGCCTGGTCGTCCACGACCCGGAGACCGGCGAGATCGTCGACGTGAACGAGCGGTTCTGCGAGATGAACGGCTACGAGCGGTCAGAACTGCTCGGCGGGTCGATCGGAATGGTGCTGACAGACGCGGACGATTACGGGCCTGAAGCAGCCAGAGAGAAGATTCAGCGGGCCCGCACGGAGGGGTCACAGCGTTTCGAATGGCGCAACCAGCACCGGAACGGCAAAACCTTTCCCGTCGAAGTCGACCTGACGGTGGTTGAACTGGGCGATGCGGAACGAGTCCTCGCGAGCGTCCGGGACATCACCGAGCGGAAGCGCCGCGAACAGGAGTACGAGCAGATCTTCGACGGGGTCAACGACCCGATAGCGGTGTTCGACCCCGACACCGGCGAAATCACGGCGGTCAACGAGCCCTACCACGACATGATCGGGTACGACAACCTCGAGACGATCCGGGAGCTGGGAATCGAGGGACTGAGTGCAGGCGAGGAGTACACCGGGGAGCGTGGCGCGGAACTCATTCGGGAGGTGAGCGAGACCGGCGATCCGATGACGGTCGAGTGGGAAGCCGAGACGGCGAGCGGTGACCGGCGGTACCTGGACATTACGCTGTCGTCGGCAGTCATCCGGGGCGAGAACCGGGTGTTGACCATCCAGCGGGACGTGACCGAACGCAAGCGCCGCGAGCAGGAGTTCGAACAGATATTCAACAGTGTCAACGACGCGATTATGATGTTCGATCCCGATACGAAGGAAATCATACAGGTCAATGACGCCTACAGACGAATGTTCGGGTATAGTTCCGAACAGATTCGGGAACTCGGAATCGGTGGACTGAGCGTCGCCGAAGAGGGCTACACTGAAAGCCGAGGGTGGGACCTCATACGCGAGGTAGCCGAAACAGGCGAGTCCGAAACGACAGAGTGGAGGGCTGAGACGAACGCTGGCGATCGAATCTGGCTTGAGGTGACCCTTACCCCCGCGGAGATCGGTGGCGAGCAGCGTGTCCTCTCCATCCAGCGGGACGTCACCGAGCGCAAGCGCCGCCAGCGCGAGTACGAGCAGATTTTCAACGGAGTCAACGACGGGATCACAATCCACGACCCCGATACCGGTGAAATACTCGACGCCAACGAAACGTACCTCGATATCTTCGGGCACGACGATGTCGAAACGGTTCGGGAGCTCGGGATCGGGGGGCTCAGCGTTACTGAAGAGGGGTATACCGAGGAGCGGGCACGAGCCCTGATCAACGATGTCGCGGTAAGCGAGGAGCCGAGAACCGTCGAGTGGCAAATCGAAACGATAGATGGCGAGCAGCGGTGGTTCGAATCGACGGTGGCACCTGCGGAGATTGCCGGTGAAAAACGGGTACTCGCCATGCAACGGGACGTTACAGAACGGAAGCGCCGTCAACGGGAGTTCGAACAGATCTTCAACGGCGTCCAGGACGCGATTGTCGTACTGGACCCGGACACGGTCGAGATTCTCGACGTCAACGAGGCGTTTCTGGACCTGTTTGGCTACGAAGATATCGACGAGGTTCGCGAGCAGGGCGTCTCCGGCCTCAGCGTCACCGGAGAGGGATACACCGAACAGCGGGGCCGCGAGATCAACCAGCGCGTGGCGGAGAGCGGTCAGCCGGAGACGTTCGAATGGAAGAACGAAACCCGGTCCGGCGAACGCATCTGGCTCGGAGTCAAGGTCGCACCGGCCGTCATCGGCGGTGAGCAGCGAACCATCGCGATCCACCGAGATATCACCGACCGCAAGCGCCGCGAACAGCGCCTGGAGGTGTTCAACCGGATTCTGCGCCACAACCTCCGCAACCAACTCGACGTAATCCAGAGCCACGCCGAAGAGTTGGCAGACCCGACGACCGACGACCACGCAGAACGGATCGTCGCTGCTGTCGACGAACTGGCCGGGATCGGTCGACGCGCGCGGGAGGTCGACCGGATCCTGTCAGAGGACAATACGCTGGCGGATGTCGACGTCACCCAGACGATGCGCGAGACCGTCGAGACGGTGGAACCGACGGGGAGTGACGTGTCGGTGACGACCGAACTTCCGGAAGAGACGCGCCTGCGGACCGACGAAGAAACGGTACGGATGGCGGTCGAGAGCGCCTTAGAGAACGCGTTCGAGCACGCAGCGTCGACCGTGACTGTCACGGTCGAGGACCGGCCCGACGAATGCGTTATCACGATCACTGACGACGGTCCCGGTATCTTGGAGGAAGAACTCTTGCCCATCGAAGCTCAGACCGAGACGCGTCTGCAGCACGGGCGAGGCCTCGGCCTCTGGCAACTCCGGTGGTGTGTAGATACCCTCGACGGGGAACTGTCGGTCGAGGCCGAAGTGGGCACAACCGTCCGTATCACGCTGCCCGACCGACGCGAGTCGGCTTCCCCGACTGACACTGGCTCGCAGGATCCGTGACCGCTTCGCGGCAGTACTTCTGTTGCCGTTCGGACGGACCGTCGACGCCAACCGTCTGCCACAGATGGCCGCGAATCGTCCGCTAGCGGCCGGCGAACCGGGGTTTCTCGCCAGTGTGGCTGTGTTCGTCGTTTCGCTCCCCGCGGGAGTAGTACCGGTGTTGCCGGCCGAGTTCAGCGTTCTGCTGACCGACACCAGCCATCGCGCGAACTCGTTTCGACGGTATCTGGGACGGGCCGACTCTCAGTGTATCTCTCCGGAATCGACGACGCAATCCGCCCCAGCGGTGGCTTCCCCCGTCGTCGCAATCGGGCGTCAGGCGACCCTGTCGGCGATGAAGCCACCGAGTGCACCGAATCCTAGGTTAACTGCGAGCGCCACGAGTGCACCAACGAGAACGATATCGACGAGGACCATACCACCTGTGAGTTCGTCTATTGCGCCAACACCGGCGAGCAACCCGGCAGCGAGAAACACTAACAGCGGAACTGTCAAGATCCAGCCGACGAGTTCCGTCGGAGCGCCGACACGCAGAGCGGATCCGTCCCCGTGGAGATACGCGGCGAGAGCTCGGCCGACGACCCCCGACCCGGGGACGAACGACACCAGGGAAGTCACGGCCGCGCCGTAGACAGCGCTGGCCCAGAACGTTGCGGTCGTTCCGCCCTCGCCGGCGACCCGACGACGGGTCCGCCGGCGTGCGCGCACGAACACCGCGGCGGCGACGACCAGTGCGAGGCCAGTCAGTGCGACCCCCACCGAGAACCAGTCGACGAACGGGACTCCGGCGTTGACCGCCTCGGCAGGCGTGAGTCCGTTCACCTCGGTACTGTCGGCGGCGACGAACTCCGCTATCGCGGTCCGGTCGACCCGGGCGTACAGTCCGGCACCGACTGCGGTCATCGCGAGTGCGACGATGGCCACGACGGCGCCCAGTACCCAGCCGACGGCCGCCGGGATAGGGTCACGGCTCTCGGTCGGCGGGTTCGCATCGGCACGTTCTGGATTGCGGACGGTCTGTGTATCTCCCATACTGGAAGCCACGAGCGGCCGGGACATATACCGCACAACAGAATCTCAGAGTCAGAAGCACCCCGGAGCGACAAACGAGTTCGCACGGGTCGTCCGTCTGCAACGCGTTTCTGTCTCTGAAACTGTCGGTCCCGACTGAAGTACGTCACGCCCGGACTTCGAACTGTGATGTCGTTCAGCAGGAAACGTATCACTGGTATAGCACCCGACCCGGTGGGAGCCACCCCCGTCGGATTCGGTCGACCGATCAGTGGCGACCGGACAGCGGTATGAGCGAACGCGACAGCGAGCGACCCCTGCCGCCAAAGCGGACGGGCCTACCGGTTCTGGGGAGTGCGGTCTCGTTCGGTCGCGACCCATACGCGTTCTACGAGGACGTCGCGAGGTACGGCGACATAGTTCGGTTCTCGATGGGGAACTACGACATGGTCGGCGTGCTGGACCCCGCTGCTATCGAGGCGGTCCTCGTCGAGAAGTTCGACAGCTTCCGGAAACCGGACCGTGCCGGCGGCGTGGACGTGCTCTCCGACGGGCTGTTGCTGGCCGACGGCGACCGCTGGCAGACTCAGCGGACGCGTCTCCAGCCGCTGTTCTACCGGGAGCGTATCGAGAACTACGCCGAGACGATGGCGACGTACGCGGCCGCGATGGCCGAGCGATGGGCAGCGACTCCGGGGGCTATCGACCTGACAGAGGCGACTTCGACCTACACGCTCCGGGTGCTCGGGAAGACGCTGCTGGGCGTCGAGACGGACGAGCACCACCGTGCAGTCCGGGCGGGTGCCGAAGCGATTCGCGAACGCAGCAGTCAGAACCCGGTTTCAGTGGATCTTCCTGACTGGTTGCCGACACCCGGGAACCGTCGGTACCGTCGTGGCATCGAACAGTTGGAGGCCGTCGTGGACGACCTCGTCGCGGAAACTGACCCGGACGGCGACGGACAGGACATCCTGTCGACGCTCGTCACCACCAGCGAGCACGCGGACGAGGGTCCCACCGAATCGGATTTACGGAGCCAGCTCGTGACGTTCCTGTTCGCCGGCCACGAGACCAGCGCCACAGCGCTGACGTGGGCGCTCTACGAGCTCGGGAGGAAGCCGGCGGTCGCCGACCGACTACACGCCGAGGTCGACGCCGTGGTCGACGGCGCCACCCCTTCGCTGTCGGACCTGCCCGACCTGACGTACACGAAGCAGGTGCTCAGAGAGACGCTCCGGCGATACCCGCCGGCCGCCGCCATCTTCCGGGAAGCCGACGAAGACGTCGTCGTCGGCCAGTACCGCGTGCCAGAGGATACGTTTGTCGTGCTCCCGCAGTTCCACGTCCACACCGACGACCGGTGGTGGACCGACCCGGTCCGGTTCGCCCCCTCCCGGTGGGACGATATCGAGGAACCGCCGGGCGACCGACCCGAGTACTCCTACTTCCCATTTGGGGGCGGGCCACGCCACTGCATCGGGATGCGTTTCGCACGGATGGAGCTCACGCTCGCGCTCGCGGCTATCGCAGGGCACTGTCGGATCAATCACGACCGAGACGACGTCACTGTCGACGTCGGGTCGACGGTTCACCCCGGTGAGCCGATCCGCGCCACTCTCTCCGTGCGCGAGTGACACCCGGTCGTCGGTCAGTCTCTCGCTACGGCTCCATTGAATCGCCATAGGGCGTTGGAATCAGCGGGTTACGTACTGTTTGATGTTGTAGACGAGACACATCAGGACGATCTCGCGGAACTCACGGTACCATTCACGCGCTCGGACGGCGGAGCCGTACGAGCGCTTGACTGAGGAGTTCACTGTCTCTGTCATTGACCGCTGGTTGTAGAGATCGTCTCGATTCGTGCGTTGTGGGCATGGTCGTACGGTTCGTTCTTGCTGAGCATGTTGAATAACGCCACTAACAGCTTCCGCGCTGTCGCCACGATCGCTACCTTGTGGGGTTTGTTTCGATTCTTCCGTAACCGCCAGTAGAATTGGCTCAAGTACGGATCCTCGGCGTTGTGTACGGCGGTGTTCGCACACTGGACCAAGATCCACCGCAAGTAGCCGTTTCCTTCCTTGCTGATCCGGCCCTCTCTCCGCGAGTCACCAGACTCGCGGATTACTGGGTCCAGTCCAGCGTAACTCACCACTTCAGCTGCGCGGTCAAACCGCCCTACTTCACCGATCTCGCCGTGGATCATCAAGCCAGAAAACGCCGCTATACCAGGCGCAGACATCAACGTATCCAACTCGTCTACCTCAGCCGCTACTTCTTCGATCCGCCGCTGCATCCGCTTGATTTTCACCGTGAACTCGTCAATTGCTTCTAGCCACTGCCCTAACAACAACTCCGACGCGTCGTCGAGCGTGAGTTCGCGCAGGAACTCACGCCCTTGATCGCTCCACAGCGACTCGTCGTAGGTGACGCCGTTCTGATCAAGCAGTGAGCTGACTTCGTTTTTGAAGTCTGAGCGCTTGTCAACCAACTTCTTGCGACCGCGCGCAAGCGCGCGGTAGCGCCGGTATTCTTCAGGTCGGACGTAGCTCTCTGGCACTTTGCCCAACCGAAGGTACCGAGCAAGATTCTTCGCATCCTTGCGATCATTATTCTGCTTCTGGTCAGCGAGCCAATCCGCCTTGACCGGATTGGCGAGTGTCACATCCAACTCCTCGTCAAGCCTGTCGTAAATGGTGAAGTAGTTGCTTCCCGCTTCCGGCGCAGCACTACTTCCAGCGTACTTCTGTACGATCTCGTCGAGGTCCGCCTTGGCGACGCGGATCTCTTCGGTGACTTCGCCTTCGTCGTCAAGGACAGCGACCTGAGCCTGCCGTTTGTGGACATCGATGCCGAGGTAGTGATCAGTGGTTGCGGTCATGGTGTCCTCTGGAGTCCTGAATGCGTGAAGCGGAACGACATCGCTCCGGGCTTGCGGCCACGGCCGACCGGGGTCGGCCGGGCCGCGTCCCAATTCTCCTGTTCCTTCGCATCCGAGGTCCGTCACCCTCCCGTACTCGGATGTGCATGCCATAGATCGACCTTCGGACTCCATGACGTACTTCACGCTCCAGGGGTTTCAGCGGGATTCTCATGGAGTCACCCTCGTAACGGCTGTTTGGCTCGGGCACGTGTCATCCACTTCGACCGGATTCGCTGATTCCAGCCACGAGGCTCCCGTACGGGTGCCGCGAAACTCGGATATCCCAACGTTCGGGATTCCACCGTCTTCACGAGTGGGAGAACGTCAATCGAGGTCGACTGAAATGCGCTCCCGGATGTCCCAGGAGGACCGGCCGACGAGGAGTTCGTACTCGCCGTGGTCGACGGTCCACCCGTCGCCGGGACTGTCCCGCGCGAGGGCACGCCGGAAAACCGGAATCGTGACGCGTTCGCGTCCCTCACCCTCGAGTTCTACCGTGGTGAATCCGCCCAGCATTTTCGGCGGCCGATCGACCGGGTCGTCGGGTGGCACGACGTAGGCCTGGACGACTTCCCGACCCTCGTGGGAACTCGTGTTCGTGACCGTCACGTCGATGGCACACCCGTCTTCGAGACTCCGGACGCGTGCGTCATCGTAGGAGAACTCGGCGTACGACAGGCCGTGACCAAATGGAAAGAGGGGGTCAGTCTCGACATCGTCGAACCAACGATAGCCGACGAACACGCCCTCGTCGTAGGAGACTCGGCCGTCGACTCCGGGATAGCGCCGCTCGCTGGCCACCGGGTAGTCGTCGAACCTCCGACCGAACGTTACGGGTAACCGCCCGCCGGGATCCTCTCCGTACAGGACGTCTGCGAGCGCAGCGCCATCCGCCTGGCCGGGATACCAGGTCTGGACCACTGCGGCGACATCGCCGAGCCACGGCATCGGGACCGGGCCACTCGACCGACAGACCACGATTGTCTCGGGGTTCGCATCGGCGACTGCGCGGACAATTCGGTTCTGTTCTCCCGGAAGTGCCATCGATTCCCGGTCTTCCCCTTCGGTCGCCACGTCTTGGACGACAACCACCGCAGCGTCCGCACCGTTGGCGGCGGTGACTGCCGCGTCGCGGCTCGAACCGTGAGACGTCGTTGCACGGCGAATGCGCCGGGTCACCGCGGCCCCTGGAAGATCGTACATTGATGGAGTTTTGATTCGACGTGTTCCCCGCTCGAACGTCACCGAGAGCGACCGGTCGTGAACGCCTGCAACCGGACTGACCGTCTGGACTGGCTGCACTTCCGAACTCCCGCCGCCGCCGACCTTCGCCTCGTCGGCGTTCGGACCGATCACGGCCAGCGACTCATCGGCCGACAGCGGGAGGACACCGTCGTTGGCGAGGAGAACCGTTCCGCGTGCTGCTCCTTCGCGGGTGAGTTCGTGGTGTGTCTGCCTGTCGAACCGGTCATCCGGTCTGGCCTCTTCCGGTTCGAGGTGGCCGAGAGTATCGTAGAGGCCGAGGACGCGTCTGACCTTCTGGTTGATGGCGGCCACGGTAACCTCTTCCACCGAGAGGCTGTGTCGGAGACGGTCACCGAAGTACGATGCTGGGTAGGGGTCCGGCTGTCCGTTCTCACCGAACAGTCGGTCGTAGAATCGCCAGTACAGCGGTGGGTCGATCCCGACTCGCCCGGACAGGTCGAGGGAGACCAACGCTCGCAGGAGCGCGCTGTGGGGCGCGTACAGGCGGGGAACAGAGACGCCGGGCATCTCTACGTCGAGTCCGCCGTCAACCGCGGCGGCGGTGTCGTGAGTACCCCACCAGTCGGAGACGGTCGGACCTTCGAATCCCCATTCGTCACGGAGTATCTCCTCGATGAGTTCCCGATGCTCGCTCATCAACTGACCTCGAACACGGTTGTACGCAGTCATCACCGCGCCGACACCGGCGTCGACGGCTGCTCGGAACGCGGGCAGGTACACCTCGCGCAGCGTCCGCTCGTCGATGACGACGTCGATCCCATTCCGGTCCCGATCCTGGTTGTTGGCGACGAAGTGTTTGGCCGTCGCGGCAACGTTCCCGGCCTGCACTCCTCGGAGATAGGCCGTGCCCAATTCCGCTGTCAGCCGTGGATCTTCGCTCAGGTACTCGAAGTTGCGACCGGCGGTCGGGACGCGGGTAACGTTCAGTCCCGGTGCCAGTAGGACACCGTGACCTTTCGCGCTGGCTTGGGCTGCGATAGCACGGCCGGTCCGGCGGGCGAGCGACCGGTCGCAGTTGGCACCGATGGCGATCGGTGTCGGGAACGCGATCGCTTCCCCGTCACGGACGCCGAGTGGCCCGTCGACAAATCGGAGCGGGAGAATTTCGAGGCGCTCGACACCGGGAAGATACCCTGTTGCTCGGCCCTTGGGGGTCGACACTCCCGCTGATCAGACCGAGTTTCTCGTCGAGCATCATGTCCGCGACCAGTTTCTCGATTCGATCCGTCGGTGTCACGATCCAATCCCTTTAGCCACGCTGTACCATTCGCCGTCCCAGGTGAGAAGGTACTCGACGGCGGCTTTGATCCCCACGAGGCTGTACAGCGGGAGGATGACAGGCATCGCGAGCCAACCGACGCCGACGCTATCGAACCGACCGCTATGTGCATCGAAGGACCGCATCACCAGCGCGGCTCCGACCAGCGTCAGAAGCGGGAGTGCGAGCCAGGTCGCCCCACCCTCAGCGACGAGGACGGCGGCTTTCGAGACCAGCGAGAGCATGAACAGGTTCCCGACTACCGACCCGGCACAGACGAGCGGCGAGACCAGCGACCGGTAGTTCTCCGGACGGCGACAGTCGGTGACCAGTTCGTGGAGAACCTGCACGTACCCGGTCATCCAGCGCTTGCGCTGGCCCCACCAGTCAGTGGGCGTGTGGGCTGCCTCGATGGTCGAACTGTAGGTGTGCTGTTCGGTCACGTTGAGGCCAGCCTCGTAACACGCGAACGCGAAGGCGTAGTCCTCGGTAAGCATTTCGGGGTCGTACCCGCCGACCGTCTCGAAGGCGTCGCGACGCATGACGACAGTGCGACTGGCGGCCGTCGTGAAGTCGGTCACCAGCGTGAGGAGTCGCTGGCTGAGGTCGCCCAGAACGACGGACTCGTAGTAGGCAACCGTCTCGACGACGCCGGTCGGTTCGGGAACGGTCCGTCCCTGGACGATGTCACTGTCGGTGAGTCTCCCAACGGCCGCGGACACGAACCGTGGATCGACGCGCTCGTCCGCATCGAACACCGCGAGATACTCGGTGTCCGTTACTTCGGCGGCGTAATTTATTGCACCGGCCTTGCTCCCGGAGTACCGCGTGTTGACCAACAGGTCCACGCGGTCGTCGTCCGTGTACTCTTGCGCTCGGGCGATCGATTCGTGGTCGTCGGGTTCGGCGACGACGAGGACCTGGAGGTCCGCGTACCGACTGTCAAGGAGACTCTCCACGCTCCGATGGAGGATGCCGGCATCGCGATGAACCGGGACCACGGCCGTGACAGTCGGCCCGGTGTCGGGGAGGCCGTCCTCAGCGTTGATGGCGATCTGTCCAAAGAACGTGAGGACCGAGGAACCGAACAGGCCCGACAACGTCAGACACGGAACGACGGCCTGCATGAGGACGATACTCCCGACACTGACCACGGCCGGCAGTCCGATGACGACAGTTGCCATCCCCTGTACGTAGCCAGCGATGAGGACCGTTGCGAGGAGTGTCGCGAAGACCATCGTCTCCGCGACGCCGACAGCGGAACTCGGGACGAACGGCCGAACTATCTCGAAGACTCGACGTAACAACTGTCGAGTCCGGTCCGTGGAGGACGTCACTGCGGAGGGCACTTCGAACGTTGACTGGGACATCGTCGATACCAGTGTGTTCCTGCCGGCTCTCCCTGTATCGAGACGCTACCATTCTGAGGAGTGAGCCGGATGACCCTCTAGCTATACAGATTCCGGGAACAGAAGATGGCTGCGGAGGAGGGGGCGCGAGTCCTCGTGTACTACTGATGCGGAATCCATATTACCGGAACAGCGTGCGAGAGCAAGACCACCGGTCGCGAACACCGCGAGATCGATTTCACCGTGTCGAGTGGGCACGTCTCCTGAATTACCAGAGACGGGACCGCCGCCTACCGTACGACTGGAATATCGACGCTGGCCCGGCTACTGGGCCCTGTCGATCCAGGAAAACGCGTCCAGCGATTCACTGGCCACGGGAAGCAACCGGGATGCACGTGCTTCGAGCGCTTGCGTTCGAGATTCGAGTTCTGCGAACTCCTCGTGGTCCGCCAGTCGATCCGGCGGGAGTTCCGCCTCGAGGACCGCTCGTTTAGACTCGTCTTCGAAGTACTCCCCCAGCAACTCGTAGGCGAGTACCTGGCACTGCTGGTCGACAGCTGCCCGGATGTCCGCCCGCTTGACGGGTTTACAGAGGTAATCGTCGAACGGCAGGTCGAGTATATCCAGCCCCGGGTCGATAGCGGTGACCATCACGACGCGGGTGCGGACATCGCGGTCACGGAGCGCGTCGAGAACGTCGTCACCGGACAGTCCCGGCATGTGTCTATCGAGTAGCACCACGTCAGGGACCAGTCCCTCGTCGACGAGGTCGAGCGCTTCTTGCCCGCTGTAGGCGAGTGTGACCTCGGCGACGTCTTCGAGCCGAAGGGCGTACGCGTCGGCCACCTTCTTCTCGTCGTCTACCGTGGGGAACTTCGGGAGTGCGCGCGCATGTCGTCCGGCATAGACAGTTGGTGCGTCATCTCAATCCTGTGGATTAAACCCCGTGTGGTCGGGCACGGAACGGTGGGCACCATCGCACGCCCAGACCGTGTCAGAATGAGTGGAGTGTCACGCGGTCGTCGGGAAGGGTGCTCGCAGTTCCCCCGACGGAACGAGAGACGAACAATGCGGTCGCGGCATCGGTTGCGCGGTCACTCGTTGTCGTCGAGAGTACCGCGTTCAGCGTGTGACCGTCTCACGTGTTCCCGTGACTGGTGGACTGAATCGAACCGCCGGCTACAGCGTGGACACTTGAACATTTTCGAGGTTCAGTCGCCGAGCGGTTCGACGATGTCACGTTCAGAGTCGTCGACTGTCGACCGTCGCCGGTGCAGGACGACGGCAGTAGTCGCGACCAGCGCGATACCAGCGATGAGCTTCGTTGTTCGGCTCATACATCGAACGTGGTCCCGAAATATGGTATAACATGAAACAGCGTTTCAGGCTCAGAGATCCCTATTCAATCCGCGATATAGATGGATAATTGACCTCCTCCTCCGCGTGAACGCGGAGGAATCCCGCCACGGGATTTCAGGCCGAGTGTCGCGGCCTGTAGGTTTCAAGACGCATACGTTCCAAGCATCGTCTGCCAGGTTTCAGCATCGGCTTGGCTGTCTTGTGGCCCGGTCAAAGAGGCCCCATCCGTAGCCGAGTCATCGTCACCGGCCTTCTGCCGGGAACGCCGGTCGCTTCGGCGGTGACTCTCTCCACTACGGTAGCGGTCTGCAATGTTTATCGCCCCGTTCACGTCGGCTTGATACTCACCAACCCAACAGCCGTCGTTCGAGCAGTTGAACGTCGCCTGTCGTGGCCGGGAGCCTACTTCACCGCAGGCGTGGCACGCCTTCGACGTATTCCGGGGATTCACCGTCTCGACGGGAATCCCCTTCTCGGCGGCTTTGTACCGAATCTGTGCGTGGAGCTTCGCGAAACCCCACCCGTGCAACCGCCGGTTCATGTACGCGCCGTAGTCCATGTTCTCGCGGATGTACGTCAAGTCCTCCAGTACCAACACTGGATGCTCGACAGACTCGGCGTACTCGACAACCTCGCGAGTCACACGGTGGAACACGTCGTCGATCTGGTCCCACAGCGCGTCACCGTAAGACTCTACGAGTCGCTCGCTGCCGCGCTGCTGAAGCCGCCTTGTGGCGGTGAAGTAGGTTTTGCGGAGCCGACGAACGGTCTTGCCCTCATCGGCCCACAGTTCGGGGCGAACAGGAGAACCAGAGTCGTCGCGGTGACACACCGTGACGAGACTCGCTTCTCCGATGTCCACGCCGATTGGTGTCCTGTCGAGCCCAGCGAGACAGGGCTCGCCAGACTCGTCTGGCGGCGTCCGCTCGTCGGCGGACACCTCAGATCGGACCTCCACGTCGCGGGTAGCGGTGACATGGAGATACCACGCTCCGTCGCGCTCGAACAGCCGACTTTCACCCATCTCGGCGTCGTCTGCGTACACCGCTTCGAGCCACCCCCGCTGGTCCGGGTTGGCGCGTGCCGGTATCCAGAGGTGGTAATCTTCGTGGTGGGGACTTTGACGTACCACTCGATAGCGTTCTGTGGCTGGTGGTCGAGTTGCACTCCCTCGTTGGTAAACCGCACCGGGTGGTCGCCGTGAAGCTCGTCGGCGTCGTAGCTGTTGTGCAGTTGTGGGACGTACTTCTTGAGGGCGTTTTTCGCGTAGCCGCTCAGGTCGTACTCGACGACCACGTCGTTGGTCGCTGCCTGTGTGTCACAGCCAGCGGCGAAGGCGGCCTGAAGCGCCTGCTGGTAGGCGTCGCGTGTCTCACGAAGCTTCTGACGCTTGTGGACGGTCGGGTCCACTAGCTTCAGTTCGAGCGTTTTTGTGACCTCACCCATCGTCGCCGTATTCTCCGTTTCAGTTGTGAAGGAAATATAGCTCGGCCATCCAGAGTGAAAGTGAAACGGTGGGAAATCCAGTACTGTCGTAGAACGGTGGATTGACAGACTCTGCTGTCCGCTCGACCCCCGCCTGTTCGCTCCTCGGTTCCGACAGGGTGTCGGAACACTCCTTACTCACGGGAAGGCGGGGGTATGCGCTCGTATAGAGACGGCGTTCGGCCGGACGATCGACGTCGTCTTCGGCGCCGTCCTCGCGCTCGTCGGCCTCGTCGTCGGATACGCCGGAACGGCGCTGAACGGCGAACTCACCCGCGCCGAAGCCCTGGAGGTGGTCAACCAAAACGACCTGCAAGTCGCCGACCTGAGTCGTACCGAACTGGTCGATATGATCGTCTCCGTGGGCCAGTGGGTCGGGATCGGCCTTGTCGCCGTCGGGGGTCTGTTCGTCGTCGTCGGCTTCGGCGTCGTCCTCGCACACCGTCGGGCCCGACGCCAGGGGCGCCCGACCCCTCGTTGGGTCCTCGGCGTGGTCGGCGCGACGGTCGGCACGGTTCTCAGTTTCGTCCCGCTCTCCCCTATCCTCGGCGGGGCGACCGCAAGCTACCTCGACCCGGACCGGAACCGGGGCGGCCTCGGCACCGGGGCCGTCGCCGGCGCGGTCGCGGCGCTCCCGACCGTGATCCTCACCATCGCTGCGGGTATCGGCCTGTTCGAGGGACTGGCTCAAGCGGAGGCCATGGCAGTTCTCCCGCTGGTCGGCCTCATCGCGCTCGCGACCGCAGCCTACTTCGTCGGACTACACGCGCTGGGCGGAGTCATCGGCGGATGGATTCGGGACTATAGGGATTGGTCGCGTTAAGTTTGGCGTGAATTGTGGTAGACGGCGGCGGCTTTGAGCCAGTCTTGAGCAGTCTCTAGCTCGACATGGCTGAAACTATTCGCAAACGATGAGGTTCGTCGTTTTACCTCCCAAAAAATACATTCGATGGCGTTCCGATTTCCATGTGTGAGTGTCTGAAATCGGAAGCCATCTTCGGCAAGAACTGTGCCGAGATAATCGGCGTCATCGACGAGAAACTCCACGCCAGCGAGTTGATACCGCTGGTGAAGCTCGGTCAGAAACCATCGCGTCGTCTGTTTCGTCGCCATCGGAAACAGGCTCACGTGTAAGATCTCGTTTGTCTGCGGATCGACCGCGCCGTACAGCCAGAACTCTTGGCCGTGCAGGCGAATCATTTTTTCGTCAACTGCGAGTTGATCCGCGGTGACCGTCGAAATCGGCTGTAGGTCGGCTTTGTGAACCCACTCGTGGATTGCGATATGACTCCGTTCGACTCCCAATTCATCGAGAAACTGACTTGCATTCCGTAATGACATACCCGCCAAGTGACACCGGATGCCCACTTGAATCGCCCACTCCAGAGTCCGTTGGCGCTCCACAAACGACAAATCTATCCACGTGATAGCATCGCTGAGGCGTTCGGGATCGAGCATGGACACTCAGAGATCGAACGCCTCATTCTCTAACTTAACGCGACCGAGATGGCCAGAGATAGCTTTTTGTTCATATAGTCTTGATCTTCGTTCGATGGACGATAAGAGCACGCTGTCTCGACGGGGATGGCTGCGTGCACTCACGTCAACTGTCGGGGTCATAGGAGGATGTTCGACAGTCGACGGTGGCGGGTCAGCCAGCGATTTCCAAAGGACGCCCTCCGTGAGCGGTCCACGGTCCGAAACAGCGACAGTGAGCGAGTCGGGGGCCCCCTGGCCGTCGTTCCGGCGGGATAACAGAAACACCGGACATGCACCGGACGAGCCCGGGGTCGCCGGGAGGCCGGAACAAAAGTGGAACGTCAGTACGGACGCGGGCGTCTGGAGCAGCCCAGTCGTCGTCGACGGCTCTCTCTACATCGGTTCAATGGATGGAACCGTCTACGCTATCGACACGGCGACCGGTGATGTCGATTGGACCTACCAGGCGGATGGACCGATCGAGTCCACACCGGCGGTCGCCGGCGATAGCGTCTACGTTGGATCCCTTGATAAGCACGTCTACTGTCTGGACGCCGAAACAGGCACGGAGCAATGGAGCTATGAGACGGCCGGTCTGATCCACGGCAGTCCGACCGTCGACAGGTCGACCGTCTACATCGGGTCAGGGGCGCTCGTCATTGAGGAGATACTCGAATACATGGAGGCTAACGACGTGGAACAGGAAGGTAGCGGACTGTACGCTCTGGACCGGAAAACGGGAGAACTCGTTTGGAGGAGGTTCACTGGGCACCTTATCAGCAGTACGCCTGCAGTCGTCGACTCGGCCGTCTTTATCGGCCTCATCGGTAAGGACGACTCCCGGTCGATGGTTGCGTCAGTCGACGCCGCTGACGGTGAACGCCGCTGGGAGTACGAGACAGATTCGGAGGTGCTATCGAGCCCGACAGTCCGGTCGAACACTGTCTACGCCGGTGATTACGGTGGCTTCGTCTATGCACTCTCCGCCGAGACAGGTGACCCTGACTGGGAATTTCCCATCCAGAGTGGTCAAATAAGGGGGTCGACCGCAGTCACCGAGGATGCTGTTTACGTGCCGGTTTCGAGATACGAAGTCGCGGACCCGAACCCAGCGCTTGTATCGCTGTCGCGAACCGGCGAGGAGCAGTGGGCCCACGTGATACCTGGCGCCCGGCAGATGGGGAGCAGTCCCTGCGCGACTAGTGACGCGGTGTACGTTGGTACCCACTACCGAGGGGGTGGCGGCGGAATGTATGCCGTTGACCACGACGGGAATCGGCTCTGGGGGAGAGAACTGAGGATTGGAGAGGGCGTCGGGAGCAGCCCAGCAGTCATCGGTGAGACGCTATATTACGGCGCCGCCGATAACACTGTATACGCGCTGGAGTAAGTCGGGCCATTCAACGGTGCTAACCAGAATCAATTACTGAAGCCAGTTCGACGTCGGATCTTGATTACTAATTTGCTCAGACCACTGAGAAGATACCCAGTGAGACTAAGCGAGACTGCGATGATACCGTACACGATCAGAAACGCGGCTGCGGTACCGTTTCCGATCGATTCCTCAACTATGATGCCTCCAGTGGCGAACAACGCACCGACGATTACCAGAGACACCAGGAGCGGGTGCTGGGTGTACGTCGACAGAACCGACTTCGCGAAACCAAGCATATTTTGAGATCACTATCGATTCAAATATACTTTCCGGTAGTTCGAAGACATTCGAATTACAGAGGATGGCGAAAATTGTTGAGGCCCCTATCACTAGCAGGGTTTCGGCGCGTTTATAATATTAATAATATACTTTTTTGGAGAGGTGACAGAGGAGTTAATTATAACTTCGCTGACAGAGTGCGATCCCTCCTACCGTGATGGTTATCGCGCCCCCGAGTAATACGAAATCTAATATCAACACTGTACGTGTGTCCGCATCCAGATCGGCAAAGAGTGCCGAGAGGACTGACAGCAACAGCAACATCAACTCCAATATCAGCACGATATAGAGGAGAAAATTGAATTCACACACCAGCAGTACAAATCTGTCAACGAAAGTATCCGGCGTTTCCTCCAGTTCGTCGAGATCACGCATGAATTCACTCTCGGTTGTCGAAATTATAATACCCAGTGATCACAGGGATATCGATTTCGGGGATTCGGTTTCACATGAAGTACCGGAAAGATTCATACCCCAATATTTCCCGGTATGATATCCCGACCAGGGATATTCCGACCGCCAACCGGCGACTAACACTCTCATCACTCGGGGATCATTATCTCCCCGTCCTCATTGAGGTGTTCGCTCTGCCAATATTGATGGTCAGGAATCTCGCGGAAGCAAGCGGCCTTGTGGGAGTCGCCGCTCTCAGAGTACTGTTCGGGGGATTCGTCGACACAAGCCTCCCTCGCTTTCGGACACCGGGTGTGGAATCGACACCCGGAGGGAGGATCGACCGGATCGGGAATGTCGCGTTTCCGTAGCGGCGAGGTGGCCTGGATCGCTTTCTGGGCGTCGTCAGGGTGTGACGGGAGCGTTGCCCATTTCAGGATCTGTGTGTACGGATGCTTCGGGTTTCGGATCACTTCCTCAGCTGGGCCGATTTCGACGATCTCACCCAGATACATTACTGCGATCCGACCGCCTGTTTTGCCCGCGATATAGCGCGCGTGTTTCAGATCGTGCGTGACAAATAAGAACGACGTCTCGAACCGTTGTTGAAGCGTGATCATCAGGTCCATCAGCTCCACTCGGAGGGAAACGTCGAGCGCTGAAACCGGTTCGTCGGCCAGTATTAGATCCGGTTCCGCAAGCATCGCGCGGACGAGCGTTACACGCTGTTTTTCACCACCGCTCAGTTCGTGTGGATATCGATCTTCGTATTCTCTGGGTGGGGTCAGTCCACATTCGTCGAATAGGCTCAGGATCCGTTCGCGTCGGTCGACTGCCGTCAGGTCTGGATACCACCGCTTCAGCGGATCAGTTAGTGTCGCCATTATCGTCCGATAAGGATTCAACGCTGCGCTCGGGTCCTGATGTACGATCTGTAACGCTTTCCGGGCCTGCTGGAAACTGGTTCCGTCGATCTGTCCGTTTTCTTTGAGTTCCCAGAAGTCGGTGCCTCGGTAGCGGACTTCGCCGTCAGTTACCTCCTCTAAACCGACGGCTGCTTTCCCGAGCGTGGTCTTCCCACTTCCGCTCTCCCCAACGAGGGCTACCACATCGTTTTCGCCGACATCGAGTGAGACTCCGTCGACCGCACGCACGGGCTGTTCTTCCCAATCAAACCGCGCTTTGACGCTATCAGGGATGACCTCCATGATCGCTGACTCGTCCGCGTAATGGACCGAAATATCGTCTAGATTGAGGAGGGTCTCATCGGTGTCGCTACTCATGATTAGTCTCGCCTCCGCTGGTCCGCTGTGTTGATTCCAATTTCTTCGACTGAGCGGTTCGGGAAGAAACACGCAACCTCGTGCGTAGTATCCTCGGCACGCAGTTCGGGGTCTTCGGCCTCACAGCGGTCGGCGGAGATCGGACATCGAGGGGCGAACGAACACCCCAGCGGTACGTTCACTGGATCTGGCGGCGACCCTTCGATGGTATGGGTCGCTTCTAGCGGTGTCTCTAAGTCGAGAGTCGCCCCCAAGAGGAGACGCGTGTACGGGTGCTCTGGTTGCAGTAGCACTTCCCGGGCGTTCCCGAACTCGACAAACTCAAAGGAGTACATTACTGCGATCCGGTCGGCAAACCCGGCGATGATCGGCATATCGTGGCTGATGAAAACTAGCGTGAGGTCGTACTCCTCTTTAATTTCGTAGAGCATTTCGAGGATGTATCGTTGGGTGAGTAAATCCATCGCAGCAGTCGGTTCGTCCAGTATAAGCACTTCTGGGTCGAATACTAGACCCAACGCGATCAGCGCACGCTGCTTTTCTCCGCCGCTGAGTTCGTGGCTATAAGCTTCGAGGAGACGATCAGGATCCAAATTGAGGTCCTTGATGATATCGCGAGCGCGCTCGAGACCGGAATCCGGGTCGACATCATGGGCTTCGAACGTTTCGGTAAAGTGCCGCCCGATCGTCAGTGTCGGATTGAACGCGTTCATCGCCCCCTGGTAGACGATAGCGATTTCTTCCCACCGAATAGCTTTCAACTTTCTGGTACTAAGATCGAGCAAGTTCACGGAGTCTCCGTCCTCAGGGTGATACACGATCTCGCCGTTCAAGACACCAGGATCCTGAACGGCGTGCATAAGCGAAGAGGCGAACATAGACTTACCTGAACCCGATTCACCGACGATACCAAGCGTTTCCCCACGCTCTATTGCAACATCAATATCGTCAAGCACGCGTGCTCGCCCGCGACCCATCTCATATGTAACCTCGACATTGCGTACCTCGAGGACAGTGTCTCTCGTTTCGGTTCTACCTGGTCCAGACTTAATTTTCTCTGACATTTTTCTCCTACTGTTGCATTTGACCGCCGATAAGCTCCGAATCGACGTTAGTCGCCTCCTCCTCGTCAGTCTCTTCGGCTTCGACCTTCCTGCCGCGGTGGCGGGCCCGGACTCTCGGGTTGAACACCTGATCAAACGCCTGTGCGAGCATCGTCAGCGCGATATTCAGAAGCGTGAGCGTCACGAGTGGCACCAGTAGCCAGTGTCGTGCCCGCGGATTGTACATAGCACCGGACTCCTGATAGGCGATGTTCAGTACGACTCCCCAGTTCTGTGTAGTGAAGGGGAGGATGCCCAAAAAGTACAGCGCGACGGACGCAGTAATTACTGCGACAGCTCCGCCCAACATACCGATGAAAATTAGCGGTAACAAGTGAGGGAGGAACTCCTTGACGATTAGACCAGAAAATGATTGGCCCTGTGCCCTTGCTGCCTCGACGTGTTCCTTTTCCGCAAGCGGTAACACCTGTGCTCGAATGCCACGCGAGGCTCCTGCAATTCCGGTGATATTGAGGATAATACCGATAACGAACGGGTTTTCGGGTTCGATGATCGCTGCAAGCAGGATCAACAGCGGGATGCCCGGTATCGATGCGATAGTGTCTCCCCAAGTCATAATTACCTTGTCAGTCCACCCGCCTTTGTAGCCGGCAATGATCCCGAGGATGACTCCAGTGACACTCCCTGCGATAGCTCCAGAGAGGATCATCTTCAGCATCGCCGGTGTCGCATGGACCATCAGACCGAACAGATCCTGTCCGAGTCCGTCGGTCCCGAGGATATGGCTGGGGTTTTCGAACGGTTGAATTAGACGACCGGCCTGATTCGGCTCGGGCGCGGGCACGATCACCGGGCCGAGCGTCCCCATGAGGATGTAAAACGCGACGACGATAATCCCAAACCGTCCGCGGTAATCGCTCCAGAGTATCTTGAATGGCTCAACAACCCATATGTCAAACTGGTTTTGGTAGTAGTCGAGGGTGGACTGTTCGTAATCGGCTGTCACGTCGAAGACAGTCGATTCGGCAGAACTGTCTTCGCCAATCGCATCGGCCTCGGTAGATTCATCACTAGCCATCGTATCACCTGCTCACTTTGACGTCCGCACGTGGGTCTATCAGCGAGTACGTGAAGTCTGCCAAGAGCGTCCCTATGACAAATATAAACGAGATAATTATGAACACACCCATCAGTAGCGGGAAGTCCCGTGAAATCGCGGCATCGAACATGAGCATTCCCATCCCTGGGTACTGGAATATCTGTTCGAGAATGACCGAGCCACCCAGAAGACTACCCAGTCCAATGACTATACTGGTCCACATAGGGAGGATTGCGTTCCGCGCAAGGTAAGCGATAGAGATACGATACCGGGACAGTCCCCGGAGCTCAGCGACCCGAATGTACTCTTCACCGAGGAGACGAATCGAGTTCGCCCGTAAGCCGAGTGCACGACCCCCGAAACCAGGGATGATCACTGAAAACGCGGGAAGTGCGGCGTGATAAAAGATGGACGAAATATATGGCCAATTAATACCGGGAGTGGCGTCGGGATTGACCCTACCTCCTGTCGGGAACCAACCCCACTGGAACGCTGCAAAATACAGCAACCCGATCGCCACTACATAGTACGGAATCGCGCCTGAGACGAGATTTCCTATTGTCATTCCGATATCGAACTTGCTCCCTTCATAATAAGCCATCAACGAACCGAGAATTATACCAATAATGAGGCCGTAGAGCAACCCTATCGTCGAAATAAAGATCGTCCACGGTGCCCGTGAGAGTACCAGTTGCGTTACTGGGACGTTGTTCGCAACGATGATCGACTCTCCCAGATCGAAGTGGAAAAACACCTGAATGATATAGTCGATATACGCCTCGTGCAGAGGTTTATTCGGGGAGACTTCGACGAGTCGTTCGATAGTCCTCTGTACCTGTTGTGGTCTAGGCCTCTGGGGTAGACCGTAGTTTTGTGGATTTTCCCTGATGTCCTGTTGCAAGAAGTCTACTGGACCACCTGGGAGGAGTTTGTTAATAAGGAATCCAAGCGTCACGATGGCGTATAGTGTTACCGCCGCCTGGATTAGCCTGTCCCGAATGTAGGACATATCGGTCTGGAATACCCTTGAGTACTTAATATTTGTGTATGTTATGGTATGAGTATCAACCTTTAAATTCATCTTTGCAAGTTAGTCGGCGGCTGAGTGAACGAAGGGGTGGTCGATCTCGTCCATGAAGTCATCGACGCCTCGATTATCGTTGTCCCGAACCCACGAGAGAAGGTTGTAGACTGCTTCTTTCAGAGAGTGTTCGAAGTTCGCTCGAAGCGATGACGCCTTCGAGCGAGCTGTCCCCAAGGCGCTCGATTCAGGATCAAGACGAAGGAAACTGTAGGCAACCATCAGAAGGTGCCAGTGCGACTGGCACCGTCGGCGGTCTGCATCTCGCAGTCTCCCAAGCCGAGATCCTGTTTCGAGTCCTCGAAGAACGTCTCGATGCGCCATCGCATCCCGTAGGAGCGAATCACGTGCTCGGTCGGTGCGTCAACCTTGTTCGTGGCGAGGTACTTGACCGTGTTCTCTTCATACTCTTTGACTTCTTTCTCGGCGATGACCAACTTCACGTCTCCCAGCTGGGGGACGGGAAGCTTCTTCGTCCAGATGTGGTAGGTCTCGTTCTGTTGGTTTCCGCAGGTAAACCCATCTCTTCTTCGAGTTCTGTGACCATATCTCTGGCCAGACTGTATTTGTTATCGCGGTCGTCGTCCTCGTCGTCGTGCTGTTCATAGAGGCGGAAAGTTAACGGGTAGGCGGTTTTGTCGTCGTCGTAGAAAACGTAGATGAGATTTTGACTCCAGACAGTGTCATTTTTCGCGTGACCGTAGAACATCCCGATTCCGGGGACTGCGTCCCCGGCTTTCTCGGTGAGCGTGTCGTCGAGGATGATGTAGCCGTCCTTCGACCAGCGCGTATCACCATGTTCCTGGAATCCGTCGAGTCGTTCGTGGTTGAATTGGTCTTCGTCACAGTCGTACTCGGTGAGGGCACGTTTGCCGTTGGCTGGAAGGACTTGGCGTGCGATGACCGCCACGGTTTTGTTGCTGGCCGCAACAAGACTGGTGGCGTAGGTTTTGGCGTGACGGAGTTGTGCTGATGATAGCGAGTCCAGGTCGCCGAACACGCGTGTAAACGACAGCAAGTCCGTGATGGGCATCATCCGTCTTTGCCACCGCCTACGTCACGCTACCACATCAACGTGCAAAGCCGAGTTCGAGACGACGGTTGTGGCGGTTCAAACGCTACGACAGCCACGGACAGAATCAAGCACCGGGGTTCAGTCAGCGCCCACTTTTTGATCGTTCCCGGTTTCTTCGATAGTGGGTACGGGAACCTGATCCACTATCTCTTGGACGACGGTCGTCTCGTCGACGTCGTTGACCTGAGCCTCAGGCGTCAGCACGAGTCGATGAGCGAGAACCGGACCGGAGATTCGCTGGATGTCGCTCGGAATTACATACTCTCTTCCTTCGATGACTGCACGGGCACGGGACGCCTCAAACAGTCGCTGCAGGCCGCGGGCTGAAACGCCTACTTCGACGCGGTGGTCCTCGTGAGTTAGTTCGATGAGTTCACTGAGATATGTGTAGAGGTCCTCGTCAACGCGAATACGCTCTGGGACCTGCTGCAGGTCCAGAATCCGCTGAGGGTCCTCTATTATTGTACTGGCCTCAGGAATGCTCTCGGTCCTACCCGACCGCCTGCGCAGTAGTTCGATCTTCCCGTCTGTATCGGGCTGACCGAGCGTGTCCTTCACGAGAAACCGGTCGACTTGCGCTTCAGGTAGCGGGAACGTCCCCTCTTGTTCGACCGGGTTCTGGGTCGCGATGACGAAGAACGGTTCCGGGAGTTGTCGGGTTTCTCCCTCGATAGAAACCTGTCGTTCTGCCATCGCCTCCAGCATCGCAGCCTGAGTCTTGGGTGGTGCGCGGTTGATCTCGTCACCGAGTATAACGTTCCCAAAAATAGGCCCTTCCTGGAACTCGAACTGTCCCTCCTGTTCGTTGAAAACGCTGGTACCGAGTACGTCCGCCGGCAACAGGTCTGGCGTGAACTGAACCCGTGAGAACTCGATATTTAATGCGGTGGAGAAGACATTCGCGGTGAGTGTCTTGCCGGTCCCAGGTACGTCCTCGAGCAGCACGTGGCCCTTTGCGATGATTCCCAGCATAATATTCTCGAGAAATTCCCGATCGGCGATGACAACCGATTCGACTTCTGTAAGTATCTCATCAACGAGTTCCGTGGCCTCGTCGACACTCATTTTTTCCTCTACCATAGAAGTGAGGTTCCTCCCGGTGAACTTAATAGTTCGGGTCAGGACTGATTTCGAACTCGTTCGTGGTCACCACTACTCGCTGAACCCTGCTTGAATTCCCGACGAGAACCCTTGCGGACCCGCCCAAATATATTAAATCATACATATGATTTAAATGCCGCTGGGTGATGCCCATTATTAAGGATGCTTGAGTTCGATCGAGTTACTGTAGTGACAGCGCTTGTGGTATTTTTGGTCGTCGGCACAGTCGGAATGCTCGGCGCGACAATCAACTCGGTGCAGGGTGCTAACGACACGGTTTCAGACTTTTCGGTGGACCAGAATATCGGAGACACCTCGGCATCGAATGTAACTGGCGGTGACAGCGACGGAGCGATTCCAGAGGGAAGCGATGGCGTCACGCTTAGTACCTGTATTAGCTTCCTCCAGACGCCATCGGCCATCGCTGGAATCGTCGCAGCGATAGCCGGTGCGGTCTACGGAGTGTCTCGCCGTTACAATAGGGCGGCCTCGTTGATTTTCGGCGCAGTATTTGTCCCAGTCGTCTGGATCGCGTATTTTCTCTCGACGAACTGCGCTACTGGCGGGAGCAACGGGGGCGGGGGCCTCAACCTGGGCAACGCGTTAGCTACAAACACTGGCGGTCCCACTGCGCCGCCCGCTTCTCCTGTACTTATCGCCGGGGTATTCAGCGTCGTCGTGATCGGGGGCATCGCACTTCTGGTGGTTACGACGGGCGAAGAAGAGACATTCGAACCGACCGAGGAGGAACCGACTGAGGTAGAGACAACCGCTTTTGCCGAGGCAGCTGGACGCGCAGCCGACCGCATCGACGAAACCAACGCCTCAGTCGACAACGCCGTCTATGAGGCCTGGCTCGAGATGACTACCCTACTTCGCATGAACAACCCCTCTTCGACTGCCCCGCGAGACTTCGCGGATGCGGCCGTCAACGCTGGCTTGGACCGCGGCGACATCGAAGAGCTCACTCAGTTGTTCAACGAAGTCCGCTATGGGAACAAAGAGGTGGAAACCCGCGAAGAACGAGCCCTCGAGATTCTACGGAATATCGAGCGAACCTATGAGGAGAGTGGTGATGGCGCTACCGACAGCGAGAAAACCGGGAGTAGCCCCGTCGATCCTAATAATACTGGTAACGAGGAGGGTGACAAATGACAGATTCAGAGAGCACGCTTGGTCGTGCTGCCCTCGTCATCGCGGTGGCGCTTCTCGCTGGGGGTATCGCCCTGTTTTTTGCACCGACTGTAGCGGAGTCGTTGCCCATTTCGCTGGTAGTCGCAGAGGCCGGTGCGGTCGGCGCAGTCGCACTCGGGGGTTGGGTGGTCCGTCAGCGATACCAGGCCCGACTGACTGAGACAGAAATTCCGCCGATCGAACACGGCATGACCACTCCAACCCCCGGAAGCAATATAGATAGTAATTTATATAGAATGACGGAACTCCGCGAACGAGTGCTCGAACACCGTGAGCGTATTCAAGAGCGGGTCGGTAACATCGCGGTTACAGTCATAAGTAGCCGAAACGACTGCAGTCGGGACGATGCCATCGATATCTTAGAGGGTGGTTCTTGGACAGAGAATGACGCGGCTGCCGGCTTTTTTACTGGCGCAACGACGAAATCATCGCTATTCGAACAAATAAAAACTCGGTTCAGCCGGGAATCGAATCCTTACGTAGCACAATTGACCGAGACAGTCACAGCTCTCGAGGAAGCCGCGGAGTTCGATTTCGACACCACCGACATGCCGGACTCCGCTGTTGAAGACTTCGATGAGTCGTCCGATCGAGGAGTCGAACCTGACGCGGTACTGACCGCGGAGGACGGACAGGAGGTTACCGGAGACCTTCGGTATCTCTCACTATTACGGACTCATCACTGGTCAGGGGTCTCGGCGTTCGCACTCATTGCACTGGCGGTAGGAGTGCTCACGAGCCAACCTGCGGTACTCGTGGCGAGCGCCGTCGCAGTCGGCCTCGCGGGCTATGCGAGGATCGGTTCGGCCCCCGCCCTGACCACGCTCGAAGTAACCCGGACAGTCGATGAGACAGAACCCGAACCCGGTGATGAAATCGAAGTCTCCGTCAGCGTCGAGAACACCGGCGAGACGCTGCTTCCGGACCTGACACTGGTCGATCGAGTTCCCCCCGGTATGCGGGTCGTCGATGGGTCGGCCAGACTCGGCACTGCACTCCGTCCCGGAGATACGGCGGCGTTTACCTACACGGCAATCGCCGCGCGTGGGACCCACCAGTGGCCGCTGCAGATTGTCGCCAGAGACCCTTCAGGCGCAGACGAACGGGTTGCACTCGCTGTACCTGATACGACTGTTGAGTGTATTCATCAGTTGAAAACAGCCGCTAAGATGCCCGTTCGGATGCAAACGTCTGTCTACTCTGGAGGGGTCGCAACCGAGATTGGCGGTGAAGGCTTGGAATTCTATTCGGTGCGGGACTACCAGCCAGGAGACCCGAAACGCCGTATCGACTGGAAGAGTTTCGCCCGTACTGGTGAGATGTCGACGGTAGACTTCCGCGAAGAACACGCCGCACGCGTCGTACTCCTGTTCGATGGACGGTCTGGCTCGTATGTGTCTGCAGGTCCCGGCGAGGTCCATGCAGTCGACAGAGCTGTCGAGATCGGCGCCGACGTGTTCGCGTCGCTATCCGACCAAGGTAATTTAGTGGGCCTGGCCGCGTTCAACGGTATACCGCTGTGGCTGGGGCCGAATACGGGCCAGCGCCATCTCGAGGAGGTCAGGCAGACGTTCGCCGACCATCCCGCAATCTCGACGCTCCCGCCGGCCGTCGCTGAACAGGAGGAGGGCCGGTACGTTGACCCGATGGTTCACATCCGTCGGCAACTCCCCCGCAACTCTCAAATCTTCCTCATGTCACCACTGACTGACGAGTACACTTACGAAGTAGCCCGGCAACTCAATGGGGCAGGACATCTGGTGACGGTTCTTAGTCCGGACCCGACGACAGGCCGAACTGTCGGCCAACGGATTGCCAGGCTCGAACGCGCAGTCCTGATCAAGCAACTCCGGAACCACGGCATCCGGGTCGTGGAATTCGAGGGGGACCGCTCAGTCGGCGTTGCCCTCGAACGTGCTAAACAGAGGTGGACCGCATGAGTTCCGATAACCCAAGCGGACAGAGTACTATCGACGCGCATCCTAGCACAGAGATGGAACCGGAAACCTCGGAGCAATCATCGACGGATACACTGGACGACGGATCGCCTGAGACCGACCCGCACAGTCCTGTCGAACTCACACACGCACCACCGCGGGTAAGCCAGGTGGTCACGGGAGTCGGGGCACTCATCGGGACGGTCCTCACGGTTCCGTTCGCGCTACTTGCGCTTCCCTTTGGCTTCGGTGGGTTGGTCCTCATCACGGCGGGGGTCGGTTACCAGCACTCTAGAGCATGGGTAACTGTCGGGACGGGGCTCGTCCTCGTCGGCGCGCTCGTCACCGGAGCGTACGGGGCGGTGCCGACGGAGATAATGCTGGTCGCGGTCAGTGCGACGTTTCTCGCGTGGGACGCCGGTCAACACGGTATCGTGATCGGCGAACAACTCGGACGGGAAACCCGCTCGCGCCGGAAATTGCTCGTCCATACTGGTCTGAGTGCGCTCGTCATCGGTCTCGTCAGCATGGTTGCGTATGCGTCTTATTTGTTCTCGACCGGAGGCCAGCAGGCCAGCGCAGTAGCCGTTATCGTCGTCGGAATCGTTGCTTTGGTCTGGCTCCTCCGCGAGTAGAAAACAAACCCCCCAGCCAAGAACGCCGACGAAAATCGTTATCATCAACTCGGTCTCGTCTCCGTCGGTCGGACCTCAGACTACGATCCCTAGGACGATGGAGTATTCTCCCCGAACCAACGCGCTGGGCTCGTCTCGGAAGTGATCGGCGAGGAGTTTCATTTGAAGAATTCGGTCGCTAGACACGCCCAGAAGAGGAGTTCGCGGAGATTCGCGGGCGGATCGCGTGAACGGTCAAACGCATCGAGAAGACCGCCCAGGAGTGAAACCAGTTCGGGTCAGAGAGGGTTGCAGTATATCTTCGGCAGTTGGTGCCGTCAATCGTGACGTCTTCTGAGAAGTCTATCGAGGGGTTCGAATTGCGGTGGACCTCGAATCCCGTCGAACGGTCAACGAGCAAAGTCAGCAAGCGATGTAAGGGCCAGTGGATTGGACTGGGCTGCGAAGATTAGAGACGATACTCCAACTTCGGCTGGTGAAGTATGCCGGCCCAGAGCACTATGGATCGTTCCTCGAGGACCTGCTCCAGCAACCGACCAAGAGAACGGTGAACTGTGACCTCTCAGTTGAGAGCACCAGAGGCAAACTCTAAACGGGTTCGCGACACGACCAGGTGATTGGCTGACTGGCGGGTTATTGAATTGGCTGTCAGACTCGATTCGACTGCGAACCGTCGGCAGATTTAATTTAGACCGTTCTGGATCACTTGATATGCGGATTGTAAGGTACTTCTGGAGGTTGCTGTCCGGTAGAGGGTTCGAAGAGGCGGACAGCGACCAGAACTTTCGCTGTCTTAGGTGCGGGACGGAGTTTGAACTCCAGTACGACTCTTGTCCCGAGTGCGACGTCAAATTCATAGTAGAAGTTGAGAACGAATGATGTTTTCACGCTCGTGCGAAGTAGATTGTTGGTGAGTCAGGGCACCCTTCGAAGAGAGTGCTTAGGGACTTCTTGATCGTTTCCGGTAGATTTCACGGCGGAGCTAGACCGCTCCGAGATACGGCGTGAGCTTGTCTTTCGAGACACAGCGGTGGGCCGAAAGCCACCGTCGCGCCAGCGGCGCGTAGCTCCCGCAACTGTTGACGTGGACTTTCTCATCGCCGCATTCAGCGTCCCCGTAGACGACGTACTCGCGGTCGAAATCCTGATCGTCCTCTACCGGGTCGTAGGCCTGAAATCTATCCGTATAGACGGCCAGGACTCCTCATTGTGGTCGACGATCAGGAGTAAAACGGTCGATTCGTTAGCGGATTTCGCTGGCACGACGTACCGATCATTCGTTCCACGATCGACAAGTGTGAACACCGGCGGTTTGTCGCCTCCGTGCGGTCCTCGTCTACGCGTGGATAGTCCACGCGAGCGCGACTCCTTGTCCCGCCTGTGGCCCTTGAGCCCTGCTGAGACGCATACTTCGTCGATTTCGACCAGGCCAGACAGTGTTAGTGAAGGCGCAGGGTGCGCTCTGGCGATGCGCTCGACGAGCCGACGCAGTGATCGGTAAGATACGTCGAGTTCGTCCTCTGTCTGGCGGATACTTGTGTTGAATCGGACAACGCGTAAATTTTGAACAGAAGCTTTCTGTGCGCTATCTTCGCGTGAGCGAAGATTGTGCGGGTCTTGTCGTTGACGATGTGTCAATAATTCTCACACCGATACCGCTGGAACGATCCGTCGCTGTCGTAGTTGATTACCGACTTTCAGTGGCACCGCGGGCAATGGAGGTCATTGCTCAGCGCTGGACGTATCCGAGGCGCTGTCCTCCGGTCTGAACACTGTGAACGGGGTCATAACATCCGTTGTCGCTCCCGCGTCATTCTCGCCCGCTACGCTTTCATAAAGCCAACTCAACCAACCAACAATCTGCTTCCGAAGGGCGGTGTTTCTGTCTGGAGCGATTCTCATTGATCACACATCCATGGGCCGGTTTGGAAGACTGGGTCAGCACTCGAGAATCTTCGATAGCCACTCGTCTCCCAGTGATGTGTCCGCACTGATCACGACCCGTCAGCGGACCTCAAGACGCTCTCATCGGATGTCTCAGCCTCATTCATTCGCTCCCGCTGATCGTATACGAGATATGCCGAGATACTCGCCAGCACGAAACCAATCAGACCGAAAACCCACAGTGAGCCTATTTCGAACAGCGAACCGGCTACGAGGACAACGCCAAAGAGCCCGACGACGAGTACCTTTGGCCGGCTACGGATCGAAGTGCCGCAGTGGGGACAGCTCTCGGTCGACATCGAAATTGTCTCTCGGCAGCTTCGACATACGATCGACTGTTCTGACGAACTCATAACTGACACCAGACATACCGTCAATTAATAATTGTCGGTCGGAAGAACAACTTATTATTTTGCGTGCCCAACATATCATGGTATCAGTTGCTGTCTGGGGCCAGCTGTTACCGATTTTTGAACCTTGATGTGAGGTCCTTCCTAATCGGTGTAAGAACTGAACTAAAGCAGTGCTCTGATTCAGGAAGACGTCTGGTTGAGACGATATCCTCAGGACCAGTGGACGGCCGTTGCCTACTCACACTGGGGCGGGCGCGACCTACCCACTCGTTCACGTTCAGGACCTCCTGTGACTGGAGCATACACGTCCTCGAAGGGGAATTGAACCGGCGCTGGACGATCGGGATGAACTGGGTTGGCGTCCCTGACTCGTATGCGGCGACTGCGGGTTGAGACCGGTCCGCGACCTCGGGATCTCCGGCGTGAGTCCCAATTCTCCGCTGACGCGGTGAAATCACTCGACTCGGCGCACCGCTTCACGCAGTATTCGTTCGGTGTGAAGTCACTCGAAAGACACGGCGGAGATCACTACGAGAACTCACTAATTCAGCGACCCGCGGAAACCTCGATTGGGGGAGTGCCGACAACGTGTTTCACGAGAGCGATTACTAATTGTGGCTGGTCTGTGGAGGCGGTTTTGTCTCCCCGAACTGAGACGGTGCAGATCCCTCGATGAACTATCGGCCCTGTCGTCGTCAGTACCGCCTGAAAACCCGATTCAAAGCCCGGAGAATAGATCGAACCCGGATCGACGGATCAGGCCGGCCAAACATCCAGTTCGAACGGGAGGGAAAGGTCGTCCTGAACTACCCGGTCGCGTGCAAAGGGTCCCGCGACTGGATTCTTCGAATGGCGGTCGTCGCCGAAGTAGTCGGTCTCAATGACAAGTGAGGTTCCGTCCGGATTCTCGTAGGGTAGGTCGGGGACTGTTGCAGTACCCAGGAGATCAGTTGTCACCAGACTTCGCGGTTGGTCGTCGATCATGCGTTCGCTCAGTATGACCGCCACCTGCCCATCCTCTTCTCTCAGTTCGATGGGCGGATCGGGATCGGACGTATCAAACGGATCGTCCGCTTCCTCCGATGCCGTCTTCAAATAGACGTTGCCTCCCGAATGGACCGGATACTCTACGTCTTCGTAGGCGATATCGTTCTTTCTGGTGAAAACGTTATTATAAACCCGGTCGTCGCCGCCGGTGATATTGCTCATCCCTCTGATTTCGGTCGAGTGAGGGTCGTGGTACGGTGTCGTTCTGTCCAGAACCTGAACCTGATTGAATTCGCCCCCGAACAGGTTGTGGACGTAGGCGCCCCCCTGGGAAGCGTTCGTCACCGCTACCTCGGACAGAGAGATGTTATTATCGACGACGAACGGTCCGTGGTTGACCTCGAAAAAGAGATCGTCAATATCGTTATCGTACAGCAGATTGCCGGTGATTCGAGTGCCCTGTGTCATCCAGTCCATCCACATTCCACGTCGTGCGTGATGGATGCGATTATTCCGGATTTCTGTATCGATAGGGCCGTGTAGTTTGAGTCCGGCTATCTCGGCACCGTCCAGTTGTCCCTCGACATTGATATCATATATGTAGTTAGATGAGATTTCGCTGAACGCACCGCCCATGCTACCGACAATCCCCGCTTGTTCACACCGGAACACCGTGTTGTTGTGGACGACGTGTTCACCGACACTCCCCCGTTCCCAGCCGTTTTCGAGGGCCTCCCGGATCGTGGTGTTGTATCGATCTGCTGATGCACCTGTGTCGTCCACACCTGCTCCGTATTTTCCGAGTGTGATCCCCGTACATCGTGAGTGGCTGACGACGTTATCCTCAATGGTCCAGCCCTTGCTCCAGTGAGTACCCAACAACCCGATCTGTTCGGTCGTAGGTGGGGCCCACTGTGTCGCGGCGTGTCGCATGGTGAACCCTCGAACTGTGATGTAGTCCCGCCCCGGTTCGGACGGATAGAAAACGACGGGCCGAACGTTGACCTCGACGGTCGCCTCTCTCGGATCTATACCGCCGAACCTGGCCATGATAGTGGTCACCGACTCGTCGACGTCGGCGTACCAGACCCTCTGTCCTTCGTCAGCGGCTACGAGGTCCTGTAAACTCTCTGTCTCCCGTAACGACGCGCCGTCCACGTAGACATCACCTCTATGATATTCCTGGCCGTGATCGGCGAACCAGTCTCCCCGGATGATGTCGTCGAACGGATTCAAATCGCCGAAGAAACTATTCGAGAGTGTCAACTTCCAGTAACCGTCGTCACTCTTGGACCAGCCAGTGACGACTTCCGACCCCTTGACAACTACTGTCTCGTCCTCGGGGGCCCGATAAACTATCCGCTCATCCTCGGAATTGCCGCCTCGCGGTGGATCAATTCGCTCACGATATGTCCCCTCGTGGACAGTGATAACGTCGCCCGGTTGCGCCTGCTGTGCCGCGGCCGAGATCGTTTCGAGTGGCGCGCCAGCGGAGCCATCGTTTGTATCGGCACCCGTAACAGATACGTGGTACTCCATCGGTATATGACTGAATTACCCCGAGAGTATTAAATCTTTTTTGTTTTATGACACCGGAATTTGGACATTATTGTTATTTATCGGGGAGAAATTCCTTTATTTAACCCAGCATCGGGCGTGAGAGAGTGAGGATGACAGCGGAGACAGCGAATTCAGCGTTTCTCCCGACTATTCGACGGTAGCGCCGTCTTCCGGGTTCTCCGGATTCGCTTGGATCATGTTGAGCGAGATGAGCTGGGTGGGGGTCGTGGAGACTTGGAGATAGTCCCACATGTAGTGGTCCTCCGGCCAGACCCAGTGCCCGCTATCGCCACCGTCGTAGTAGGTGAGAGAGTACGAATTGAACACGGGCAAGGATGGGAGGAACCAGTTCGCGACCCAGGCGAACTTTTTCCACTTTTCAGTGGTCATGTCAGCGGGGCCGGCCGCAGCGTTGCGGTACGTGTACCCCGGACTGAACGGTTCGAGTGACCCGTCAGGATCGCCGACCGGCGGGATATCGATCGTCAATGCATCGAGGACGGAGTAATCGGCAGCCCACCCTGCCTCGGAGTATCCTTCCATCGCTTCTGACTGCTCCTCTTCACCCCAGATGTTCCACGTAGTGACCCAGTCCTCATGGACGGAATATGACCGCCAGGCTAGTCCGACCTCGTTGTACAGGCCCGTCATGTTCACTCCCGCCAGCGCCGGCCACATTTTCGCTTCGTTGTTTAGCCACTTGTGATCACGCCAGTCCTCGTCACTGACTGTATTCACTTCACTCTCGATACCGAAGTTGGACAGCTGTGAAGTGACAGTTTGCTCGAAGACCGGAGAGTCCGACGTGGTCGAGAACTGGTACTCGAGCGGTTCTCCCTCGCTACTGACCCACTGCCCGCCCTGTTTGGAGTAGCCCGCGTTACGCATCAGTTCGTTCGCCCGCTCCATGTCCTGGCTGTAATCGATGAGGTTGTTGTTTATCCAGTCTTCGGTGTAGACGACGTCCGTCGCCCAGAGGTCACCTCCGGGAATTGATACCCCAACGTTCGCCTCGGGATGGACGTTCCCCCCGATTGCATTTTTATCCAGGGCGTACATTATCGCTGCCCGAACTTCGCGCTTACCGAGGTGTGGGTCACTGTGGTCGAGACCGATACCCATACCGTCGCTACCCGGACTTCTCGCCTTCGAGATATTCGACGGGAGGTTCTGCTCTGCCCCGGCGGGCAGCGTTTCACTCCAGCTGTCGAGCCGATCCGAGAACAGCGCTGCGCGTCCCCGCTGGGCGTTTTCGTTGAAGCTGAAGACGACGTTGTCGTAATTGACCTGGTCCGCGTTACGCCAGTGCTCGTTCGGTTCCAGAACGATTTCTTGAGCGCCACGGATCTCCGACAGCGTCCATGGCCCCGAAGTGACGACGGAATTCGGGTCGCGCCACTTTTCGGCCCATTCCGCGGATGGGTCCTCGTCGGATCCCGGTTCTACCTGGAGGACGTGCTTCGACCGAAGTTCGGTGAAAGTGAGGTATTCCTCTCCGTTTTTCGCCCGACGGTAGTTCTCTATAGCTCCGTCGTACAGCGAGGCGTACGGCTCCACGTGTGCCGGTCCACGGACGGTCCACCGTGCTGAAATCGGGTCGTCCAACAGTCGTCCCCTGGGGAACTTGTCCTGTTTCCCGGCCGTGTCCTGGATTTTCAGCACTTTGCCGTCCTGACCGTCCGGGAACTCGAGGCCGGTGACAGCGTGCCAGGGGTTCACCGCCGCCATGTCACGCGGATAGGAGCCAGGCTCCCCGGTGGCATTGATCAGGGCCCACCACGCAACCGACCCGGCAGGTGCTTTGGCCGTAATGTCCTCGCCGTCACTCCACTTCGCGTCGTCGCGGATCTTGATACGGATCCCGTCGTCCTGGAAGTCCACGCTCTCGTAAATGCCGTAGAACACTTCACCCGGGAACTGCCAGTACGCGGAGTTTTTGAACCGACCGTGGATGACCCGCTCGTTCATCGCGTTCCATATCCCTCCCATATTCTCGGCCCCGCCCGCCTGATCGTACTGTGAGACCGGGGATCCCCACGTGGCCAGGAAAGTCACCTCTTCGGGATTCAACGGCGTCGACAGGCGCAGCGTTTGGCCCGACACGTGGGCGAGGTCCTGTTGCGGAGTCGATGTATCGGTTCCTGTTCCGCCGGTCGCCGTCCCGGACCCTTCGCCCGGCGTGGCCGTCGCCGTTCCGGTACCCAGTCCCGGCATCCCCTCGGTCGGAGTCGCATTTCCGGGTTGTGTGTCCGTACTACTGCCGCCACCACCACAGCCGGCGAGCCCAGCCGCTCCCGTTGCACCCAACGCAGCCAACAATCGTCGGCGTGACATCGGCGTGAGAGTGCCTCGATCGCTGCCATCCGTACTGTTACCGTCCGACATGCTGTAGCTTACTCAGTAGCACATATTATTAAAGGTTTCGTAAAGATCATTATATATCAGGGAAAATCGGGGTCGTATATCTGAGGTGAGCGTGGCGGGCCTATCCGGTGCACTGCCAGAGCGGACACCGATCCGGCCGGCGGTCAGATCCGGTCGTTCATCCGACGAGCGTACTCGTTGTACTCCTCCCAGCCATCGAACTCCATGTAGTCGCTATCCGGGTCGTACAGCGGGAGTTCTTGGTATTCATTGACATTCGGCTCCGCGTTGCCCCTGAGTAGGAACGCACTCGGCCACCCCATGTCCTGGTCGTCTGTCAGGATCTTCGTGGTCGTGGGGATGTACCTGATCGTCAGCCCACGACGCCATCTGTCCGACGTGTTCCCGTCCGACCCGTGAACGACGTTCGGGTGGTGGATAGAAACGTCGCCGGGGTCCAGTTCGAGGTCGACCGCGTTGGAGGTATCGACATTGTCGGTGTTTGTCTCGGAGCCTAACACGTTTTCCGTGTCTTCGCGTTCGACTACCTCTTGCAGTTCGATATCCTGGGTGTCAGGGACGACGCGAAGACAGCCGCTTTCGGGGTCGGACCGGTCGAAAGAGACCCACAGTGTGATCACGTCCATGGGTTCGAGCGGCCAGTAGCTGCCGTCCTGGTGCCAGAGGACCTGCTGACCGTCCTTCGGCGGTTTCGCGATATAGTGACTCGCAAAGAGCGCGACGTTCGGGCCGAGGAACTGCTCTGCAATGTCCAACAGGCGGTCATCGCTCACGAGTCGCAGCCAGAAGGGGTCCTGCGCCACGTGTTCGAGATCGCCGAAGTCTTCCGGTCGCTTGTCTGGGTACTGCTGGCGTAACCAGTCGATGTGCTCCCGACCGGCTTCGACCAAATCGTCGTCGAGAACGCCGCTTACCGTCGTATATCCCTCGCTTTCGTACTGTTCGTGTGCTTCGGAGAGATCCGGCTCTTCTACGGACATACATTCCGAGTATCCCGATCCACCTATTTAAATCTGCCCACCCAATCTTTTTCAATCATATTACTGGGTCAACAGGAGGGGGTCCCCTACCCGTCGGAGTCCACTCGCGGTCCAACGCAGGGTTTTTTTATGATTCACTCGGAGTGATTGGTTATGGATCTCGAGGCACTACTCGCGGATTTCACGCATCGGGACTGGCAGACTGTGGACGATTCTGAACCGATCAGACTCGCGCTCGTCGGACTCGGCTGGTGGGTCCGCGAAGAAGCGATGCCCGCGATCGAGGAGAGCGACTTCTGTACGACTAGCGTCGTCGTATCCGGGTCCGCCGAGAAGGCGACGCGAGTCGCGAATAGCGGCGAGGGGATCACCGGGTTGACTTACGAGGATTATCACGACGGAACAGCCGTCACGGAGTACGACGCGGTGTACATCTGTACGCCGAATTCGACCCACATAGAGTACGTCCGAACCGCCGCCAGACACGGGAAACACGTGCTATGCGAGAAGCCGATGGCCGCGACGAGTGAGGGGGCTAAACGGATAGTCGAGGTCTGTGCGGACGAGGAAGTGACTCTCATGGTTGCCTATCGGATGCAGACGGACCCAGCGGTCCGTCGGGCGCGCGATATAGTCGGTGAAGGGATTATCGGCGAACCCAGACAGATACACGGTCATATGTCAGATTGCGTCCCGGACCTCATTCCGAACCCCGACCAGTGGCGACTCGACCCCGAGCTCTCCGGTGGAGCGACGCTCATCGACATCGGTCTCTATCCCCTCAATACTGCGCGATTCCTCCTCGACCGCGACCCGATCGCCGTGTACGCGGAGACCAACGCCACTCACGAGTGGTTCGACGGACTCGACGAACACGTCTCGTTTCAGGTTTCGTTCGAGGGGTGCGTGTCGGCGGCCTGTACCGTCAGTCACAACGCGTTCAACGCGAGTCACTTCACGGTCGTCGGAACAGAAGGGAAACTGACCATCGAACCGGTCTTTTTCCCGTGGGACGACCGCGAGCTCGCCGTCAGCACCGGTGAAGCGACCGCCGACCTGTCGTTCGAACAGCGAAACCAGATGACCGAGGAATTCGACTACTTCGCCCACTGTCTTATCACGGATACGGACCCGGTTCCTGACGGCCGACACGGACTAGTCGACATCGAAGCCGTCGAGGCAATGTATACCGCTGCGGAGAGGGGCGAACGGATCGAACTGTCGTAGCGGCTCCGATCCCCATGACAACTCTGGCGGGCCGTCGGCCAGGTTATGGACGGATATCCGAGACGAACTCGCGAGTGCCCTGGACGTTCGACTCGACACGAAAGAGTGCCCCAGCATACTCCTCTGCGGGATCGGCCTCAAACGTCGCACTCGAAACGTACATGTCCCGAAGGTCCTCGCCGCCAAACGTGAGACTCGTCACGTTCTCCGCGGGAACTGAGACGCGACGTTCGACCTCCCCGTCAGAACCGTGTCGGACGATTGCACCACCACCCCAGAGAGCGGACCAGACCCGACCCTCGTCATCGACCGTCATTCCGTCGTACATCCCCTCCGTGTCCGGGAGGCTGGAGAAAGTCTGCTGGTCAGACAACGCTCCGGTCTCAATGTCGTAATCGAACCGGTGGATCTCGTTTGTATCCGACTCCGTGAGGTAGAACCCGGTGGTATCGGGCGTAAACCCCATTCCGTTTGGAAGTTTGACCGGATCGAGGACGGTAGTAATCGATCCGTCGGTGTCAAGCCGGTAGAGTCGACCCTTCGAGAAGTCATCCGTGTCCATCGTCCCACAGAAGACCCGTCCCGCGGGATCAGCTATCACGTCGTTGAATCGCATTCCAGACTCCTCCGGCAATCGGTCTACGACGGGTTTGAGTTCCCCGTTTCGCCAGATATCCACCCGTCCTTCGGCCCCGAATAATAGCAGTGACCCGTCCTTTTGAAACGTGAAAGCGCCGACCGTGTCGCCATCGTAGACTTGCTCGTGCGCGTCTGTTCCCGGATCGTATCGGTACAGATGCCCGTTCGGAATATCGGTCCAGTACACTCGCTTTTCTTCCGGGTGCCAGAGGACACCTTCACCGACCTCACAGCTGTAATCAGCGATAACGGCTGTGCGTGACGTCATACCCTTTTTTCCACGCCTGTCCATTTAACTCATGGTGCCCGGCTACCGGCGCCGAACGAAATCCGTCGGGACAGGCAGCCTCAATACGGAACAGGGACCGTAGCCTATCACCCCTGCTTTTCAGCTACGCCGGTTTCCATTTCACTCCAGTCGAAAACCGGAGCGACAGCGGACATCCGGTGTCGGTGGTAGTAGAGGCTATCAGACGGTCACGACACCGTTTTCGAGCGTCCCGATCTCTTCGATATGGATCTCGATCCGATCGTTCTCCCGGAGCGTGAAGGTGTCGTCCGGGACAAGCGCGGTTCCAGTCAAAAGTACCGTCAGATCCGGAACGACGTTATGCCGAGAGAGGTAGGAAGCGAGTTCCTCGCAGGTCCGTACCATCTGACCGGTAGTCGTGGTCTCGTCGTACACGACGTCGCTATCCCTGTGGATCCGCATTGTCATCTCCAGGTCGTGAGGGTCCTCGATTTCGCTGAGGGAAGTGACGCAGGGTCCCAGCGAGCAACAGCGGTCGTACACCTTCGCCTGCGGAAGGTACAGCGGGTTCTCTCCCTCGATAGACCGACTGCTCACGTCGTTACCGACTGTGAAGCCGACGATATCGCCGCGGTACAACACGACTGCGAGTTCGGGTTCAGGGACGTTCCAGTTCGAGTCTCCTCTTATTCCGACCGGGTCGCCGGGTCCGACCGTGCGACTCGGCGTCGATTTGAAAAATATCTCCGGCCGCTCACTCTCGTAGACGTCGATATACACGTCCGGTTTGTCGCTCTCCTCCTGACGGGCTTTCTCGCTGATCTCGTAGGTGACGCCGGCGGCCCACACCTCCGCGGGATTCACTGGCAGGAGAGTATCGTATGCTGAACTTTCAACCTGTTCGGCATCGGGGACGTGGGTCTCAGCCTGACGGTCGAGTCCGCAAACGCTGTCGGGACCGGACTCGAGTAACCCCTCGATCGAATCTGGTCCGTCGGGTGCGCTCGTCAGGTCGTAAGCGGTATTCCCGTCTGCTGCGATCAGTCGCTGCTCACCCTCTCGGGCGACTCGAATGTATCTCATGACCTCTGCATCTACCGGAGCAGTGCAGATATTTAAAAATATGGGCTACTTCACAGTTTCCAGACGACCGACGGCACGGTCAGATCCGACCTATCACTCACGGGTTCGGACTCTTTACTGGCGCAACTGGGAGAAATCGAACCGATCCCAGATCCGATAGAATATGCGTTCATCGAACCAGTACGTACTCGAACAGGGACAACTGACGTGCGCGCTCATCGAAAGCCACCGGTTCCGATCAACAAGAATTGATCCCATCGTCTGTAGCCACAAACCACTGATATCATTCCCCTCAATCGCTATTGGAGTCAGTGGTCCGTTCAACGGTCGTTCCAGGATGTCCGAGTATCTCAGGCTCGATCTCGATCCCGAGACCGGGGCCCTCAGGGAGGGCCAAGCTCCCGTTCCTGACGGGGAGCGTATCGGTGACGAGTTTGCGGTGCCAGCCGTCGTACCGATCGCGGATCGACTCCATGACATAGAGGTTGGGCACAGCCGCCGAGAGATGGGCGTTCGCGAAATGCATGACCGGTCCCCCAGAATTATGCGGCGCGATGGGGAGGTGGTTCGACTCGGCCATTGCAGCGATTGCCTTGGCTTCGCTCAGACCGCCCGTCCAGCAGACATCAAGCATGGCAATATCGATCGCGTTGGTCCGGAGTGCTTGATCGAACTCGTATCGACCGACCAAGCGTTCGCTGATACACATGGGCACGCTCGTCTCCTCGGCCAGTCGCTCATAGGCAGTGAAATTCCCCTTCCGTATAATGTCCTCAACCCATACGGGGTCGTACTCGGCGACAGCGTCAACGATCTTCTTGGCGGGTGTCAACCCCCAAAGCCCGTGACCTTCGACTGCGACATCCATCTCACTTACTTCGGTCCGAATGAGACGGAGGGGCTCCAGACCCGCCTCAAGATCCGCGTCGGATATACGCTGCCCACGAGTCTTCTCTGCGAACCCGTCGAACGGCCAAATCTTCATCGACGTGATCCCCTGTTCCAGCAGTGATTCCGCGAGTTCGATCGGTTCGCTCATGAAATCGAACTCCGTATCGTAACAGGTGTTGTATGCGGGTATCTCATCACGGGCCTTGCCGCCCAATAGCTGGTAGATGGGCTCGCCCATTCTTTTGCCCTTGATGTCCCAGAGCGCGATGTCAAGCGCACTCATCGCTCGATATTCGGCCCCGGCGTGTCCGTAGTAATTAAAATACGTCGCGAGGTCGTCGCGGATACCGGAGATATCCCGTGGGTCACGGCCCAAGACTCGATCCGATATCGGGCCGTGAAGCGCCGCTGTTTCCATACCCTGTTGCGGGAGCGTCTCGCCCAAGCCGACGACGCCTTCGTCTGTCTTGACACGGAGCGTTGTGAGACCGATATCGCGTTCCGTATCGGTTAGTAAGGACTGGGGGTCGTACGTAATCGTCTCTATCCCAGTGATTTCCATACAGCCAATCATACGGATGTACTTATAAATCTAATTGTAACGTGTTTGGTTTTTGGGTCAAGCTTCTATCAGAATCCGGTTCAGACCAGCTAGTCGACTAGGAGATGATAGCCGAGGAGATATCGAGAAAATTCAACGCCGGTGCCGTATTCATGTCAATCAGAGGCCCTACGGGGATTCCGTGGAGGCGTCACCCAAACTGATCTCGAGTTCGAACTCGTTGGTAATTCCCAGGAGAGTCTCGGGTAGTTCAGTCTCGAACCAAGACCCGACCATCTGATTCGCAGGACCGTTGGCGCTAAACGCACCGATGACCTCGTCATTCTCGGAAAACACCGGTGCGCTGACGGCGCGAATACCCTCGATCTGCTCTTCTCGATTGAATGCAACGCCACGGTCCCGGACCTCTTCCAGCTCCGCGTACAACTCCGCTTCGTCGGTGATCGTGTTTTCCGTCGCTCTGGAGAGGCCGTGTCGTTCGATGATCTCCCGCCTCCGCTGTTTCGGGAGATGGGCCAGGATCGCTTTTCCGGCGGCAGTCGAATGCAAGTGAAATCGGTTACCGAGTGTCTCGTGTCGCCATTGACTGTGTTCGCCGGAGTCTCGCGATATGTAGACTCCCTTTCCGTGTTCCTCGATCGCGAAGATGGACCGGCAGGAGGTCGCCTCGACGACCTGCTCCGTGTACTTATCGGCGAGCGCATAGGCTTCTTTCCGATTCAACACATAGTCGCCGAAGCTCAGGAACTTGGTTCCGAGGTCGTAGATCTTGCCCTCCTGAACGACGTAGTTCTGCCGCTCTAACGTTCGGAGATGACCGTGAACCGTACTCGGTGGCAAGTCGAGCGCCTCCGCGATATCTGTCAGCCTCGCACCCTGTCGCTCCTCGAGGAGCTCGATGATCTCGAGCGACCGTATCGTCGTGGTGAGCGGTGACCCATCGTTTTCTGCCATACCCGGATCATGGTGAACGTCCATGATAATTATTTCGGTATAATCGAAACTGCTGTGATGGCTGAAACGCGGTCCTTTTCGATGGTTGCTCCCTTTCTATCGGTTGTGCTGGGATTTGGGGTTATCCCGTCAATTCAGATTCGGTACGGGTAGTTCGGAGCACAAGGGCATCTCTCCGACGCTACGCTATCTTGCGGGAAGACGGTATAACGGTAGCCGTGGACGAACACACCCAGCGTCGCACACTCACTTTCGATATATGCGAATATGTATTCTGCCTTCGCGTCGATCCGACGGAGATTGGACACGGCAGATAGGAGATCGATGGAGTCGGTCCGCGTGCGACAATAGTAGTACCCACTGGGAGAGGAGACCTAAAATTACAGTACTACAGTCGTAATCACGTGGTAGTTCGAAGATACGCTCCGGAAGTACCGGGGATAGCTCAGTCGGGTTACCGTGCCAGCACGTCCCTCTCCGTCACTTCGAAAAATCCGAACTACTGTCGACGACCCAGTTCGGGCCGGTTCTGATATGTACCGACGGAACAAAGCGTGGCGACCGGATGCGTGACCTTGAGAAGTAGTTGCATGACCCTCGTTGACGTATCGAACGGTCTTACAGTATATCCAAAACGAGACTGAAACGGCTGCTGTCAGTGACTCTGCGACTGGATGGTCCCCGGGTAGTCCCGTCACAGGAGTGGTATCGCGGTTGTCTGCAGATGTAATTACAATCATAATATTGTTGGCGTTGGCCCAGCACGGTTCCGGACTGAGTTTCGTATTTATCGAAACTTTTCGTGGTCCGATCGGAATGCGGCCCGATTAGCGTTCGCCCCTCGCTGGGCGGTGACTTTTTGTGTATTAAACTTCAAATGTTACTGAGAAGGACACAAAACAGTGTCCGTTGAGTGACCGATGAGTAGATCAGAGTTACAGTACGAATGGAGCGATGAGATGGACGAAGTCAGTGGATTCGGTGGCGAATACGAGGAGGCCTGTCGGGAAATGATCGCTGCGGGCTTGCAGTGGCTGGAGGATAACGACGGGCCAGTGGTGAAATTTTCCGGTGGTCAAAACGTGACTGCACGGATCGATCCGGCGGCTGGAGAGATCGACGACCTACGAGAGCACATGGCCAGCGTCGTCGAGTTCGATGTGACGCCATCGATGCTACACGTCTGCGTGAAACACGCATTGTACGCATACGACATCGGATGGCTGTCCTATACGAACCATATGGAAGACGGATTCAGGGACTGAGCCTGGCGGTACGACACTGGAACCCCGGCGGTCAGCTTCCTATCAACTGAGTGTACGGTGTCGTCAAGGACCATCCGCCGATTTGTGAAGACGGTTCTCGGCGAGGACGGACGCGCTGGGGTACTCGGGACCGCCAAGCGACCCATCCGGACCGTAGGTCGGTCAGAGATTGACATGAGTCCGCCTCTCGACGGATCTCCCACACATCGAAGATTTCGCGTTCGTCACCTCGTCCCGGTAATCGAAGTATTAAGTGGGTGTAATTCGTCGAAGTCGTTATGTCTGATTATGAGCGGGCCGTACAGGCGCTGGAACGGGGGATCGACCGATTCGTTCAACGGCAGGTCCTCGACGGAACGTCGCCGAGAGACGGCGGGTGTATCTCGTCGAGTTGGGGGATCGCCTCACCGACGAGCGGTGACACGTGTGAGATGATCCGACAGTTCGGTCTGGCGTATCTCACACACGAATCGCAGTACTACACAGAATCCTGGCTGTTGGACCGGATCGAGCGCGCAGTCGCGTTCCAGCGACGATGCCAGCGCCCGTCTGGCCGTATCGACCTCCCGACGTGTAACTTCGATTCCGCCCCCGACACCGCGTTCGGCGTGTCGAAGCTGGCTGATCTCGCGTGGTACGCACGGAGTCGCAGTGACACGGAGGGTGCCAAGACGATCGAGACAGCTCTCGAACCGTACCTGCGGTCGGCGGCGGCGGGAATCGCCGACGGCGGGTTTCACACGCCGAACCACCGCTGGGTGATTGCAGGGGCACTTGCGCAGGTCCATGAGCTCTATCCCGACGAGTCGCTCGTCGATACCGTCGAATCGTATCTCGCGGAAGGGATCGACATCAACGAGGATGGCGAATACACGGAGCGGAGCCACGCCATCTACAGCAACGTGGTCAATAAACACCTGATCCGCGCGTCCAGGTCGCTCGACCGCCCGTCCCTCTTCGACCCGGTCCGCCGGAATCTACACACGCTGGTCGACTTCATGAACCACGACTGGACGGTCGACACGAGCGTCTCCAGGCGGCAGGATTACGGGGAGCGGACGGTTCCCGTCCGGGGCGCGCCGAACTTCTACTGCGTGGCACGCCGGGACGCGGACGACCGACTCGCCACGGCCGCCCACGGCCTGCTGGAGAACGGCGGGTGGGACGACCCCGGAGTAGCCGCCGACCTGCTGTCGCACTACGCTCGTAACCCTTCGTGGCGGGAGACGGACCTGCCGACCGGACGTCGCGCCGACGCCGCCTCCCGGCAGATGGAATCGTCAGGGGTGTGGCGGTTTCGTGACGGCGAGTTCTCCGTGACGGTCGCGACGGAGACGAGTGAGGTCGTCTCGCTCTCGTACGGGTCGAGCGCGATGCTCGAACTCTGCGTCGTCTCCCCGTACTTCGGGACCGGGTTCTTCACCGGCCGCGACATTGCGTTCGCCGACGAGTCCGTGACCGTCACGCTAAACCGGTCGTTCCATGACCCCGACCTCCCCTGCTACTGGAAACCGCTGGACCGGCCGGTCGCGTGGGGTGACACGGAGAGCGACGAACGGGAGGTCGTACCGATGCCAGAGTTCGAACCCGAACTCACCGTCGACAGGGTCCCGGACGGGATCGAACTGGGACTCCGGACCGACGGGGGCATCTCGCAGGTCCCGTTCGCCGTCGAGGCGCGCTTCCCGGGCGACGGGTGGCTCGAACTCGAACGGAGCACCGTCCCGGCCACGTCCGAACGGCCCGTGTTCCTGGGCGACGAAACCGCGACCTATCACCGGGACGGCGACGCGATCACGCTCGGGCCGGGGTTCCACGGGCATCGGCTCTCCGACTCGCCGGACGACCCCGGGTCCGCGCTTCGCGTCCTGCTCACCGACTGGACGCCGGTCGACCGGCGGTTCGCGGTCACCGCGGGCGAGTGGACGGGCGCTGATCTCGCGGCACGAACGTCCGGCGGCCCCTCCAGCGTGAGCGGTCCGTCCGGGTAGCAAAGTAACGGTCGGAGATGTGAGGCCGCCGCGAGCGGCGTCCTCAGGCCCGGTCGCGGGCGGCGGCCTCAGGCCCGGTCGCGGGCGGCGGCCTCTTCGAGGAACTCGTCCGGGAGCGACCCCACCTCGCCGACCTGGACGCGCCAGAGGTTCGCGTACAGGCCGTCCACCGCGATCAACTCGTCGTGAGGCCCGTGCTCGACGATCTCGCCGTCCTCCATGACAAGGATCCGGTCAGCGTCGCGCACCGTCGATAGGCGGTGGGCGATGCTGAACGTCGTCCGGTCCTCGATCAGTTCCTCGAGCGATTGCTGGATCAGCACCTCCGTCTCGTTGTCGACGTGGGAGGTGGCCTCGTCGAGGATGAGGACCTCGGGGTCGCGCAGGAGCACCCGCGCGATGGCGATCCGCTGGCGCTGTCCGCCCGACAGGCGGTCACCACGCTGGCCGACCTCCGTCTCGTAGCCGTCCTCGAGGTCCTGGATGAACTCGTGGGCGTTCGCCCGCTCCGAGGCCGACCGGACCTCGGCGTCGGTCACGTCCAGCCCGTAGGCGATGTTCTCCCGGATGGTTCCCGTGAACAGGAACGGCTCCTGGGAGACGTAGCCGATAGACGAGCGCAGCGACCGGACGGTCACGTCGCGGACGTCGTGGCCGTCGACGGTGACCGCGCCGTCCGAGACGTCGTAGAACCGCAGGAGGAGCTTCATCAGCGTCGACTTCCCCGACCCCGTCGGGCCGACCAGCCCGACCGTCTCGCCGGCGTCGGCCTCGAAGGAGACGTCCGTGAGCGCCTGCTCACCGTCGGGGTAGCTGAACGTCACGTCGTCGAACGCGACGTCGCCCTCGACGTCGCCGAGGTCCCGCGCGCTCGGGTCCTCGGGGATGCTGACGGGGTAGTCGAACAGCACGAACACCCGCTCGGCGGAGGCCTTCACGCGCTCGAAGTTGTTGAGCAGCTGGCCGGCCTGCGTGAGCGGCCCCTGGATCTGGCGGGTGTACTGCAGGAACATCACCACCGTCCCGACCGTGACCGTCCCGGCGAGCCCGACCGTGGTCCCGGTGACGGTGACCGACGGAGGCCCGAAGAGCACCCACCACCCGCCGACGAGGAAGACGAGCGAGAAGCCGACACCGTTGATGAGCGTCAGCATCGGGCCGAACCGGATTCCCCACTGTCGGGCGCCCCAGCGGGCGTCCATGTGTTCCTGCGAGGCCTCGTGGACGCGCTCGGACTCGAACGGCTCGTTGGTGAACGACTTGACGACGGCGATGCCGCTCAGGTTGTTCTCCAGGCGGGAGGCCAGGTCGCCGAACGTGCCGCGGGCCTCGCGGTACATCGGCCGGACCTTCTTGACAAAGAAGTGGCTGACGAGCGTGAGCAGCGGCGCCGGCAACAGCGCCACGAGCGCGAGCTGCCAGTTCGTCGCGAGCATGATGGCGCTGATCCCCAGTACCTGGACGAGGATGTTGAGCAACTGGCCGAGCCAGCCGTTGAGAAAGCCCTCGAGCCGGTTGACGTCGCTGGAGAGCACGCTCATCAGCTCGCCGGTCTGGCGGTCGGAGTAGAACTCCATGCCGAGGCCCTGCATCTCGTCGTAGACGTCCGTCCGGAGCTCGTGCTGGACGTTCTCCGCGAACACCGCCCAGCCCCAGCTCCCGAGCCACGTGAAAAACGTCGTCAGACCGTAGACGGAGAGGAACAGCCCGACGGTGAGCAGCATCTTCCCCTCCATCGTCGCCGGCAACGCGTCGACCGGGACCAGCGGCAGGCGATACGGCGTGCTCTCGGTGAACAGGCCGTCGATGGCCAGCGCTAGTAGCCACGCCGGCGCGAGCCCGAGCAGCGGCGAGATCAGGTTCGACCCGAGTGCGACCGCCACCGGGACGGGGTACTGCCGGGCGTACTTGCCCAGTAACCGGCTCATGGGCCGGTCGACGTCCTCGCGCTCGTCGATGAAGAGGTCCTCCTCCTGGTCAGGCATCGGACTGGGGCGCCTCCGGGGGCGTCGGTCGCGGCGGTCGTATCGTGATGCTCTCGTCCGGCCGCGTCTCGGTCGACCGCTCCGGTGGCATTAGTGGGTGCGATCCGTTGTACCGCATGTTCGGCCTGACTCCCCTGTTAGTCAAATATCCGTCGAATGCAGAGAGAATTTGAGCACGACGGCCCCGTGTTCGGACCGCACACTGCGTCCCCGGGCGAACCCGTACCCTTACCCAACTGGGGGGTCAAGGTTCGACGTTGGGCTTGACCGCGCCGTAGCGGTATGCATCCGGCTGGCAGCAGGCGGCGGCGTCGGCGAAGAACGTCTTTCGCGCATGGTTGTCCGGGTCGCGCGTCTGGACGGAGTGCACCGTCGTCGCGAGTGTCACCCCTGTGACTCCGACCTGATCCCGGTCAAGCGGTCGGTGGAACCTTCGGTGACGATGTCCTACGGGTTGCCGGGGTGACGGTCCTCACGGCGACCACTCCGTGTCCTCGTCGACTGGATAGATCGGACGCGGGACCTCCTCGTAGGGCAGGTCCTCGAGCAACTGGTTCGTGTCGCCGGGTGTGAGCGCGAACAGCCGGCGAGCCGCGACCGCCTTCCAGTCGGGGCTCAGGTAGCCGCTCTTGAGGACGATCACCTCGCGCTCGGCGGTGTCGATCCCGATCTCCTCGAAGAATGGGGGGTCCCGGTGCAGGTTGGTCCGCTCGTCGGCGATGACGACGTCCGCGCCGTCGACAGCGACTCGGGCAGCAGTCGTTCCGTCCCCACGGTGAATGGCCCGGACAACGCCGGCGAGTGTGAGCGGGTCGCCCTCGGGGACTGACCGACCGAGTTCGAGGTCGACAGTGGCGTCGACGCCAGCTCGCTCGCACGCGGCCAGGCTGTCGGGGTCGGCGAATATCGCGACCGCCGGCGTCCCGAGGTCGTCCCGGTCGAGGATCAGCGACAGGAGGTTGGTCACGTCCTCGCTCGCTCCAGCCCCCGGGATGTCCCCGGTGTCAGCGATGATCACGGGCCGCTCCGATTCGGCGGCTGCCTCGTCGAGCGCCGCCTCGGGACGGTGGGCTTCCGTCGTGAAATCGAACTCCCGACGGCGCTCCCAGAAGGCCGTCGCGAGGTCGGTCGTGACCTCTTCGACGGACTCGGTCGCACCGGCATCGCCGGTGACCAACGCGTGACAGCCAGCACGGGGCGAGTCCGTCCACGGGAACCCCAGGAAGTAGTTCGCGTCGAGGACACCTGCCCGCTCGTCAGCGGATTCGAGCCGGCCGACCAGCGTCCGCATCGGCTCGGCCTCCGTCTCAGAGCGCTCGCCCGCGAGCAGCATCGGGAGCCGCCGCCACCCGAGCGTCAGGTCCGCCTCACCCCGGAGTGTGTCGAGCAGGAGACCGGCGGCCCGGTGGCCCGTCTCGACGACGTCCGTGTGCGGGGCGGTCCGGTAGCCGGCGACGCCGTCCAGGCCCCCGACCATCCGGTCGGTGATCGTGGCGTGCATGTCCAGCGCCGCGGTAACCGGAACCTCGTCGCCGACCGCCTCGCGGATAGTCTCGACCAGTGCGCCCTCGGCATCCGGTTCACCCTCGACGTACATCGACCCGTGCAGGTCGAGGCAGACGCCGTCGATGTCCTCGCCCGCGAGACGCTCCCGGAGTTCCCCGTCGATCGTCTCGAAGGCGTCGCTCGACACCGTCGGCCCGGGGATACTCGCTGCGCCGACCAGCGGGATCAATGACACCGACTCCGGCGCCGAGCGGAACGTCTCGACGATGCCGTCGAGCGAACGGCCAGAGGTGAAGGAGTCGAAGACGGCGCGTCCGGTCTCGAACGCGAATCCATCGAGTTCGGTGACCCCATCGCTGAACGTGTTCGTCTCGTGATTCACAGTTGCGACCGCGATGCGCATATACCTGACACATCGCTGAACTCCCTGTTAAATTCACTGAAATCGGCAGTCGGCATGGTCTTCGCGTACACGTACGCCATCCGGTCCGTCTCGCACGCCCTCCAGTGGCAGGGCGTCCTATAGACCAACATTCAGGTTGTTGACGTGAGCTATGTCATAAGCTCCATCGGTGTGCAAGGTGAGAATCTCCGATCCTGTGCCGCCCGGATACGGTCTGAACAGTGCCAGTGGACAACTGGAAGACCCGGTTTGATAAGACGTCTCCGAAATGACCCAGACGGACTGGGTTTGTAGTCGCGCTCTCCTGAGGGTATATCTACTTCGACTATTCAGCACTGTGCCGATACCGCGATCGAAATTTGAATGTGGGACGAACGAAAACCGGACATTCGTACATGGACCCGACAGTAATGTTACCGCCCCGTCCGGACAGACGGTGGACCGTCGCCCGACAGATGGGGATCACGAGCGCGGTCGTCCGGTTCTGGGGGGAAGAAGAGTGGTGGACCTACGAGTCGCTGATGAAGACGTGCACCCGGTTCGACGACCATGGGTTCTCGCTCGACGTCGTCGAGGACCGGCCGCCCATGGAGAAGACGGTTCTCGGCGAGGACGGCCGTGATGAGGAGATCGAGTCGGTCAAGACTCTCGTACGGAACATGGGGCGACTCGACATCGACACGTACTGCTGGGTATGGACCGAGAACCCCCTGGGCGTGGTCCGGACCTCGGACTCGGTCCCCGACCGGGGGGGCTCCCGGACGATCGGCTACGACCACCGGTGGATGCGCCGTGCCGAGCCTCACCCTGCGGCCGACGTCACCGAAGCGGAACTCTGGGACAATCTCCAGTACTTCCTCGACGAGGTCGTCCCCGTCGCCGAGGAGGCCGGCGTGAATCTGGCCCTGCACCCGGACGACCCGCCGCGCTCGCCCATCAGGGGCGTCCCCCGCATCGTCACGTCGGTCGAGAACTACGAGCAGATCCTCGACCTACACGAGAGCCCGAACCATGGGGTGACGTTCTGCCAGGGGAACTTCGCGGCTATGGACTGCGACGTCCCGGAGGCGATTCGGCGGCTGGGCGACCGCATCCACTTCGTGCATTTCCGGGACGTCGAGGGGAACGCGGACTCGTTCGTCGAGACGTGGCACGACGACGGCCCGACCGACATGCGGGCGGCCATCGACGCCTATCAGGACGTGGGTTTCGAAGGCCCGATCCGGCCGGACCACGTCCCGAAGATGACCGGAGAGAATGATCGCGATGAGACGATGCCGGGCTACACCGACATGGGCAGATTGTTCGCAGTCGGGTTCATCAAAGGACTTCTCACGTAACTCGAGGTGTAACTGGAGTCAAACGCTGGCCCCGTCAAAGAGAGTTGGTGTATATTCACGGATATCTGGACTCGCTCCACTCTTTCAACAGTGGTCGAGTATTCTCCGGATCTCAATTCATTCGTATAGGTCTTCTCATGAAGTACCGTGTCAGCGATACTGGGTCCGATATTCGCATATATCGCGGCAGCCGCTTCGACCTAGTGGTGTCTATTCTGAGAGACCATCCGGTCGCTTTGAGACGATGTGTAGCAACTACCACGCCGATATCGTTGGCTCCGTCGGTGGGAGTCGAGAACAATACAGTTCCAGTTCTTCGATCTTCCCGAATAACTGGAGGTCACGATGGCACAAGAGCGGTGTTTGATGGGTACTTTAATAACCATTCGCGGGAACGCCTACGATGATGGCTTCCAATCCAATCCAAGCACTCGTCTGGTCAGAGGGGACAGCACCCGAGCGAGCGTACCCGAACGGTATCGCAGCGACGATCGCCGAACACCTCAACGAGTCGATCGACTTCGCCGCGCGGTCGTCCTCTCTCGACGACGACCACCAGGGGGTCGCCCCCGACGCGCTCGAGTGGGCCGACGTAGTCGTCTGGTGGGGACACGAACGTCACGACGACGTGACCGACGAGACGGTCGACAGGGTCGAGAGGGCCGTCAGAGAGAACGGCGTCGGGTTCGTCTCTCTCCACTCGGCTCACTACGCCCGGCCGTTCACGCGGCTGATCGAGACTTCGGGCGACCTCGGGGACGTCCGGTGGGAGGACCCCGGCGAACCGGAGATACTGACTGTCGAGTCGCCGGACCACCCGATCGCACGTGGAGTCGAGGAGTTCGCACTGCCGAAGACCGAGATGTTCGGCGAACCCTTCGACGTCCCCGAACCGGACGACGTCGTCCTCCGGAGTTCCTTCCCCGAGGGCGGTGAGTTCCGGTCGTGCCTGACGTTCACGGCCGACACCGGCCGCGTGGTCTACGTCCGACCCGGACACGAAACCTTCCGAATCTACCACGACCCGAACGTTCGCCGGGTGGTCCGGAACGCGACCGAATGGGCCGCCTCCACGTGACACCGGCCGACGGGCCGTCGCATGGCCCCCGTTCCGGGATCGCCGACAATTAAACCGAACGAGTTCGTTCTCGTGTGTGTGCCGATATCTAACAGGGAGAGACGAGAGTTCCAGGAGAACGGTTTCGTCACGATACGGAACGCGGTAGACCCGATACTTTGTGAGCACGCGCGTGACGCAGTGTGGAACGAGCTACCGGTCGACCGCCACGATCCGGCGTCCTGGAGAGGGCGAAACGACGGCAGCGACATCCCGGACTTCGTGTCCACGAGGCCCTTCGAGGAGATCGCGAGGGTTGTATTCCCGTACGCGGAGGCTCTGGTCGGTCGGGACGCGCTCGCACCGCCGGGGGACCCGCCGCTCGTAGCCGCCCACCACACGGCTACGCTCGTCGGCGGTGACCACGACGGCATGTTGAGCCCTCACATCAGCTATCCGCGAGCCGAGGGTGACTCCGAGTGGACCGAGCGGGCGACCGAGAACCAGGACGCACATGTCGACGGGTACGCCCCGGACGACCCCTACGGCGAGGACGTGAACTACCTGCCGCTCACGATCGGGGCGACAGTGTACGTCGATTCAGTCCGCCCGGGCGGTGGCGGGTTCACCGTCTGGCCCGGGTCACACCTCCGCATGTCCGAGTACTTTGAGTCCCACACCTACGAGGAGTACGTCGCGGCCGACAACGTCCTCCCGAAACTAGAGTTGGGGCCACCGAACGAGATCAGCGGCGAAGCGGGCGACCTTGTCCTCTGGCACCACAATCTCGTCCACGCGGCGGGCCCAAACCTCAGCGATCGGATCCGGATGGCAGCCATCGGGCGGTTCGTGGTCAAGGACATCGTCGAGCGGATGGACGAGGGCTATCTCGAAGAGGGAGACGGCCTCGGCGACATTTGGAAGCAGTACCCCGCCATCTCCAGCGACTGAATAACGAAGGGAACATGACAAAAAGGACTGTCTAAACCCAAGAGATATATATTGTGGGTATATCATACCGTTCATGACGGACAACGTCAAGATTGGAGTGACGGGTACTGGCGGACTTGGAATGAACCTCTCGCGTGGGATCAACGGCACTGAGAAGGGCAAAGTGGTCGCTGTGGCAGACGTCGACGATGAGAACTTGACTCAGGCGGGCGAGGAACTGGGAATCTCCTCAGAGTATCGGTTCAGCGACCACGAGGAGATGCTGGACAATACGGGTCTCGACGGGGTCGCTATCGCCACACCTCACACGCTTCATTACGACCAGACTATCGCTGCGCTTGAGCGGGGTATCGACACGCTCTGTGAGAAACCGCTCTGTACCGACCTCAAGAAGGCCAAAGATCTGGTCCGTCGGAGTGAGCGCGCAGACGCGACGCTCACCGTCGGATACCAGCGCCACCTAGATGGGGCCTTTCAACGGGCCAGAAACGAACTCGAGAATCAGGTGGGCGATCCGCAGTTTTTGACCGCCGAAGTGACTCAGGACTGGATCGCACACCAGCGGGGCGCATGGCGGACGGACCCAGACCTCTCGGGTGGGGGGCAACTCTACGACACCGGTAGCCATCTCGTCGACGTCGTACTGTGGACGACGACTCTTGAACCCGTGTCGGTCAACGCGCAGATGATGTTCGACGACGCCGACAGGCGAGTGGACAAACAGGCGGCCCTTGACGTACAGTTCCACAACGGCGCCGTCGCGACTATTAGCGTCTCCGGGGACGCCCCCTGCGTTCGCGAGCACTTTCACGCCTGGGGCTCGGAGGGCGGATTCTACATCGACGGTGAGGGATGGGATCCCCGCGAACTCACGTACATTAATCCCGACGGCGACGAACACCAACCCTCGCTCAAAGGATACGGCGACCGGACGAAAACGGAGGCGTTCATCGAGACGATCGTCGATGGTACTGAACCGCCGGCAACTGCCCGCGACGCGCTGAAAGTGACGGCCCTCACCGAGGCCGCCTACGAGTCGGCCCGGACCGGTCACCGGGTCGACATCGACACGTCTCTGGACTGATCGAGGTGTCCGGCCATCGAGAGAGAAGTCGATCGCGAAACGGGTGTGGCTCCCCGGTTGACCTTGGTTCGCACACACTAACCGACTGCGAGTCAGTGGTACGTGTAGTCTGTCGTCGACACTTGGGGTATTGATCTGTTATGTCGCGCTAGCCCCCCTGATCCGCTGGTTTATTACCAATGCGGTCTTTGACCGCGTACTCGACACTTTTTGGGTCGTTAGTGTTCCGCGTATTGCACGGAGCGACCGGCACAAAAATTGGCAGCGCGGCGGCGTGTGGCGCGTCGAACTCGACGGCGGACTACACAGAATCGAACTCGACAACGGACTTGATGACGTCGTCGCCCTGCTCGAAGGCCTCGTCGACCTCAGAGGGGTCGAAGACACCCGTGACGAGGGCGTCGTAGAACCACTCGGGGTAGGACTGCAGCGTCCCGACCGCGGCCTCGTAGTGGCGGCGGTTCGAGTTGACGCTCCCGACCAGCGCCTTGTTGTGGAGGACGAGTTCGTTGTGGAGGCGGCCGCCGTCGACCTCGAACTCCCAGTCTTCGGGAATCCCGAGCAGCGCGGCGACGCCGTTGGGCGCGAGCGCCTCGACGGCCTGGAACGCGTGGGGCGCGTACCCAGTCGCCTCGTAGCAGAAGTCGACCGCCTCGTGGGCCGCGGGCACTTCGTCGACCGGCGTCTCGCGCGAGTCGACGTACGTCGCGCCGAGGCCCTCGATGACGTCGACGGTCGGGTCGGGCCGGTCGCGCCGACCGAGACAGTACCGCCGGTCGAACCGCTCGCCGAGCATCGCGAGCGTCAGGAGGCCAAGCGGGCCGTTCCCGAGGACGATAGCGGATTCCGGCCGCCAGTCGAACGCCGAGCGCGACGCGTCGGCGTGTTCGAGCGCCTTCTCACTGTTGCTGATCGGTTCGACGAGAAAGCCGGTCTCGGCGAGGTCGTCCGAGACGGGAACGAGGAACTCCGGCGCGCTGGTGAAGTACTCCGCCATGTAGCCGTGCGCGCCGACGATCCCCCGTTCGACGTACTGCCCCTCGGGAGCCATGTCGGGTTCGCCGACCTCGAAGTAGCGGTTTGTCCCGTCGGCGGGCGGGCGCCGGACGGTCGGAACGACCAGTTGCCCCTCCGCCAGGTCGGTGCCGTTCGCGTCCGCGACGACGCCGACGGCCTCGTGTCCGAGGACGATGTGGTCGTCGCCCTCGGGGAAGCCGCCGTGGCTCCCGCCGATGACCTCGTAGTCGGTCCCGTCGATACCGACTCTGAGCGTCCGGACGAGCGCCTCCCCGTCCGCAGGTTCGGGTCGCGGGAGGTCGACCACCTTCGGCTCCGTCCCGCCTTCCTCGACGAGTATCGCGTCCATGGTCACGCCTCCACGTTGGCCCGCAGGCGGTCGAGCACGTAGTCGGTCTCCGCCTCGGCCAGGCACATCGGGTTGACCGTGAAGCGGTCGTCGTCGAGGCTGTCGGCGCCGACGAACACCCGGGGTTCCTCCCGCCGGAGCGCCCCCACGAGGTCCGTCACCGAGAGCCCCGCGGCGTCTGCGTCGACGCGGACCGACACCGTCGGCGACACCGACTCCTCGCTCACGTCCAGCGTCGGGTCGAGGCCGTCGACGGATTCGAGGGCGACGGCGATCCGCTCGGCGCGCTCGCGCCACTCGGCCCGCGTTGCCTCGTGGTCCTCCTCGACGAACAGTTCGAGCGCGCGCAGCAGGCCGACCAGTTCCTCCTTGCCGACCTTCAGCGGGCGACCGATCCCCTGGCTGGGGACGCCGTCGAACTGGTCGACGTCGAGCAGGCTCGTCGGCGGGTCCCACACCGCCTCGGCGGCGTGGAGGTCGAGGTGCTGGGCGGCGACCGACTCGACGAGGTCCTCGCGGCCGGCGAGAACGCCCGTCGTCTGGGGGCCGCGGATGGCCTTGCCGCCGCTGAACGTCACCAGGTCCGCGCCCTGCTCGGTGAACCACGAGAGGTTCTCGACTGGCGGGAGTTCGGCTGCCGCGTCCACGACTACGGGGAGGTCGTGCTCGTGGGCGAGGTCGCAAACCTCGGCCAGCGGCGGGTCGACGTACTCCTTGTAGACGTGGGCGATGGCGGCGGTGTCCTCGGAGATGGCGTCCTCGTACTCCCAGAGTTCGACGTTGCGCGACCCCGTGCCGAGGTGGCGGTCGTTCGTCCCGATGTCGACTATCTCCGCCCCGGCCGTGCGCAGCGCGTGGTCGTACCCCGTCCGGTGGGTCCGGGGCATGATCACCTCGTCGGCCAGTCCCTCGGTGTCGGGCAGGCGCGACATCGCGCCGGGGTCGGTCTCGGCGATGCAGGCCGCGGTCCCGAGCAACAGGGCGCCGGCGGCGCCGTTGGTGACGTAGCCGGCCTCGGCGCCAGTCGCATCGGCGATCAGTTCGCTCGCGCGGGCTTGCAGGTCGGAGAGGCGGACGAACGAGTCCGCCGCGTCCACCATCGCCTCCAGCGCCTCCGGCCTGATGCGGGAGCCGCCGATCCGTGTCTTCGTTCCCGTGGCGTTGACGACAGTCGGTACCCCGAGGTCGTCGTAACTCGACGTGGGTTCCATAGAATCGAGTACCGGAGAAGTCGTTAAAAAACTCCCGGGGTTGCGCGAGGGAAGGGGTCGACAGGGCCGCTCCCGGAGCGCGGGCGAGCGAGAGAGGTACGTTTAAGCCGCTGGTCGCGTCACTCTCGGAACGAGCATGGTCGACATGTTAGTGATAGTCGCGCATCCGGACGACGCCGACATCTTCTGCGGCGGAACGATAGCCAAACACGCCGACCGCGGCGACGACGTCACCGTCGTCCACATGACACGCGGCGAGTACGGCGGCTTCAACGCGACCGAAGAGGAGGTCGCTGCGGTGCGCGAGGAGGAGGCCCGGGCCTCCGCGCGGGAACTCGGCGCGGACGCCGAGTTCCTCGACTTCGCCGACGGGCGTATCGAGTACTCCCTGGCGAACCGTCTCGAGATCGTCCGGCTCATCCGCCGGCACGACCCGACGTACATCGTCACCCACTACGCGGACGACCTGCATCCCGACCACTGCACGACCGCCGACCTCGTCAAGGATGCCTACTACATGGCGTCGCTCCCGCTGGTGGACGTCCCCGAGGAGCCCTGCGAGGTCGAGAACGTCTACTTCGTCGGGAAGCCGACCTCGTCGTTCGAACCGTCCATCTTCGTCGACATCACCGACTACCAGGAGCAGAAAGAGCGGGCGATCGAACACCACAAGTCACAGGTCGAGTTCCTGGAGGAACACGGGGGCATCGACGCCGAGTTCGACAACCTCGTCTCGGGGGTCCGCAGCGAGGCCGAGGCGCTGGGCAAGCGAGTCGACGCCCGCTACGTCGAAGGGTTCGTCCCGCTGCACGAGGGGAGCACGGAGTACCTGGGGGCCTGACCATGGAGGAAGTCACCACCGACGACGCGCCGCCGAGCATCGGGCCGTTCTCGCAGGGTATCCTCGACGGCGACACGATCCACGTCTCCGGGCAGGGGCCCGATCGACCCCAAGACCGGCGACATCGTCGGCGAGGACATCGGGGAGGAGACGGTTCACACCCTGGAGAACATCGCCGCGGTCCTGGCGGCCGGCGGGGCCTCGCTGGACGACGTGGTCAAGACGAGAGTGTTCGTCCGGGACATGGACGACTACGACGAGATCAACGACGTGTACGCGGAGTCCTTCTCGCCCCCCTACCCCGCCCGCAGCGCGGTCGAAGTCGCCGATCTCCCGGTCGACATCGGCGTCGAGATAGAGGTCAAGGCGACGCTCGACTGAGCCACCGGGCGTCGGGAGCCTCGCCGTTTCTCGCCTGGTCGGACAGATAGTGACGCGACCGGAGGCTCAGTTGTCGAATAGAAATGGAGGAGACGTTCGGTCGTCGACAAAAAGCGGAAGTGACGCTCAGTCGTCGAGTCGGAGTGCAACGGTCCGGATCTCGAAGGCGTCGAAGGAGATTTCGAGACTGCCGTCGTCCAGTTCGAGGTTACCCTCGCGGTCCTCGATAAGGGTGGTCTCCGTCGCGCTCGCGACGGGGAGGTCGGCGACCGCCGGTCGCTCCGCGTATATCTCGGCGGCCTCGAGGACGAACTCCTTGACGTCGAGGTTGCCCCAGAGGGTCGTCGTGCCGGCCTCGACGAGCAGGTCGAACGACTCGCCGCCCTCGGCGGACTCGGCCAGTTTGAGCGAGTCGTGGCCGTTGTCCAAGGACTTCCAGGGAGTGCCGTCGCGGAAACACAGCGACTCGACCCGCGGGTCGCCGTGGTCGCCGCCGCCGTTTCTCGGCCTGGCGACGAACCGGAGGTACACCGGCAGCCCGGCCATCGAGTCGGGTATCGTGAACTGGATCCTGAACCAGACGTTCCGGCCGACTTCCATCTCCGTCGAGACGTCGCCGGTGACGACGTCCGCCGAGGCCGACCGCCGGTCGTCCGGGACGGTCTCCCGGTCGCGCTGCCACGAGAACCCGACGGAACAGGGCTCGAACGCCCGGTCGCGGACCTCCGCCGGGTTGAGGAACTCCCGTGTCGTGTGGTACGCGAGGTCCTCGACCTCCTCGCGAGACGCGACGCGGAGGTCTTCTAGACGGTCCTCAGTCTTGTCTGCCCGCTTCTGGCGCGTAGTATCTAGCACGCCACCATCTGTTCGCCCCTGGGTATTGATTTCTGAAGGTCGCGCTCGGCCCCGGCCCGGAGGGTGCGAACACCGACTGCGCCCCGGACGGACCGGCGCGTGTCTTCAATACAGTCGGGTGGTAACGTGACCGGCATCTATGGATCGACGGCGATATCTCTCCCTGCCAGGGGTTGCCCTCGTGACTTCGGGCTGGTTCGGGACCGACATCGACGAGACTGAGCGACTGTGGGGAGCGAAACGAACAATAAACCGGCGGTCAGGACGGTCCGCACGAGCAGGGGCAAGGCGGACACGGCGAGCGGGGGATACGGGTTGAGGAGAAGCAGCGTATCGAGTCGACGGTGGTACGCGTGACGGCCTCAGCGGGTCTGGACCATCTGTTCGTAGATGGCGTCGGTCAGTTCGTCGTCGCGGTCGCCCTTGTAGTGCCAGAACATAATCCCCCGGAGGCCGCGCTCGCGGAGGTAGTCGACCTTCCGGCGTACCGACCGCGGGTCGTCGTAGCTGATGAACCCCTCGGGGCCGAGGAGGTACGGCACCTGGGCCTCAACGTCCCAGCGGGCGTCATAGTCATCGTTTTCGACATAGTCGGGGACCAGATTCTCGTAGTCGACCCGGACGCCACACCGAGAGTAGTAGCCGGCCCCGATGACTATCTTCTCCGGCGGGACGCCGCGGTCGCGGTACATGTCGACGGTCTTCTCGACGCTGTACTCCTCGTTGTGTTCGGAGGTGTAGAGGTTCGTGTGGTGGGTCTCCTCGGCGGACAACATGTCGTAGGTCATCACGTTGAAGAAGTCGAAGTGCTCCGTGACGGCCTCGAAGTCGATGCCGGCGATGTGGCCGGGCGCTGTGCTCGTCGCCGATGTGAGGAGGTACTCCGTCCCGTCTTCCTCGCCGGCCTCGTCGAGGTGTTTCCGGAGTGTCTCGACCATGGCAGTGAAGTCCTCGCGGTGCTCCTCCCCGGGGAACTCCCAGTCGTAGTCCAGGCCGTCGAAGTCGTGCTCACGGACAAACTCGATCACGCTCTCGGCGAAGCGCTCCCTGTTCTCCTGCGTGGCCGCCATCTCGGGAAAGCCCTCGCACAGGCCCCACCCGCCGACCGAGATGCAGACTTTGAGGTCGGGGTTATCCTCCTTGTTCGCCACGACGCGGGCGATCCGTTCGTCCGTGTCGTCGCCGTCGGTAACGCCATTGATTTCCCCGTCCTCCGTGCCGGCGAACGAGTAGAACAGGTGGGTGAGCTTCTCGACGGGGACGTCCCGGCAGCTGCCGTCGACGTACGCGCCGATGATAGCGTCGTCCAAGTCCGTCGCTTTCGGTGTCGTCATCGGCCGTATATGGCGATAGGCGGGCCATAAGTGTTGGCGCACCCACTGGATTTTCCGCACTGCCGACCGCCCCGGTGGGGAACTACGCGGAGTGGTACCCCTTCGGGATGCATCAAGAGGACAGCGAGGTCCGCGCGTACGTCACCCTGGAGACATCAAGACCATCGCCAAACCCGTGCTGGCCCAGTGATTGATACTGACTGCCGAAGCGCAGGTCGACGACGTCGGACGAAACGTAGTCATCGAGGGCGTCCTCGACGAGGTCCCCGTCCCCACGGTCTAATTAGCGAAAACGACGGGCTAGGATGGGGAACACGGCCCGGCAGTCGCGTCCCTCTCATGCATCGTCGGAAAAAATTTATTCAATAAACATGAATCCGAAGGTGTGAGCTATCGATCGACGGACGGTCAGGAAGCGCTCGCTCCGTCCGACGTACTCGGGAGTGTCCACGTGGGCGGGCTGTACAACTTCACTGACGACGACTACCTCAACGAGGGAGGGGGAAAACTCGAGGAGTTCGGTACGGGCGTCGCGCGGATCTGGGACAGCAACAACCAGCCACAGACCTCCTACAGGTTCAACATGGACTGGCCCGAAGCCTTCGGCAGCCTCGTCGAGACCTATCGGGACGGCCATATCCAGGAGTTCTTTAACCGCTCGTTCAACACTATCGTCATCACCAGTTACGCCCGGTCGACCCCCGGTATCCAAGACCACTACTGGCGGGAGGGCGTGAGCGACGAGCAGTACCGCGCGACTGTCGAGGAGTTCGAGGAGGCCACCCGCTATCTCCTGGAAGCCTACGACGGGGCCGGCGAGACGTTCGTTCTCCAGAACTGGGAGGGTGACTGGGCGATCCTGGACGACGTCGACCAGGACCCGCCGGAACCTACCCAGCGGAACGTCGACGGCATGATCCGCTGGCTGAGCGCGCGCCAGGAGGGAATCGAGCGCGCCCGTTCCGCGGTCGACTCCGACGCGTCCGTCCTGCACGCTGTGTCGGTCAACCAGGTCCGGTCGGCGATGGCGGGCGACCGCCGGGTCGTCAACGCGGTCGTCCCCGAGATCGACCCGGAACTCGACATGGTCGCCTACTCCTCCTGGGATGTCCTCGTCGACGCCGCCGAGACCGACGACGACGAGGCGGCCGCCGCGATGATCGAGGAGAGCCTCTCGTACATCCACGAGCACGCGCCGGAGCCGTCGCCGTACGTCGAGTCCGTCCTGACGCCGGACACCCGGAACGTCTTCGTCGGCGAGTTCGGCTGGGACCTCGTGGCGGACCCGGAACTCGGGATGCGACTGATCCGACTGATGACCGAGACGGCGATGGACTGGGGGGCGCGCTGGCTGCTGTTCTGGCAGCTGTTCTCGAACGAGCCCAGCCGCGAGTACGATGGCCGCCCGACGAACGACGGCGTCAAGGGGTTCTACCTGGTGAAACCCGACGGGCGGAAGTCCGATGCGTGGCACTACTTCCGCGAGCTTCTCGAACGTAACCGCGAGTTCTGAACGACAGGCGCCGGCGGCGTCGACCGGATCGCAACATGGGAGCGACCCGCCCGCTCGCGGAGGGCCGACCGATGCGTGATGAGTTCGCGCTGGCGAAACCAATTCCTTCGCATCTACGCTAGCACGGGCTCGAAGGCGGGGCGTTCTCTCAGTTCAATATGTCGACGTTCGTGACGGGCTACGACCTCTGGGAGACGGCGTCGGCCGAACCGCCCCAACCAGTTGCGTTCGACCCCTGGGGCATCAACGTCGACCAGCGGTTATACACGGCAGCAGTAGACACTGAATACGCCAAGATACTCGCACGATACATAAGTCGTGATTCTTGACTGCGGTTCGCTCCGAAAGCGGCGACAACTACGAACCCGCACCTACGAATCGTTCAGTTCGGGACCGTGGTCACGAAGCCATGTACCGACCGCAGTGATCGTTTCTCGAGGGTCGGTTTCCGTCGTATCGAGGAGTTCTACCCCCTCTTCGTCTGCGTGTTGCCGAAACCACTGATTGAATTCGACTTGATTTTCGACTGCGGTATCGCTGATCTGCTTCGCTCGAGTTTCGAGGCGCTGGCGCTGTGCAGCCTCCTCACAGGTGAGTGCGAGGTAGCAGATATCAGAGAAATAGCGCCGCCTATCACAGGGTTCGACGTTATCTGGCACACCGGGTGCAGTTCCAAAGAACGCGATTGCACCCCCAGACTGTGCCACGTCACGACAGATCTTCAGACAGTAATCAATGAATGTGACGTCGCTCTCAAACGTCATCGCGTCATGCAAAAGGTCGTCGTACTCCAGCAGAACCCACCCGTCGAGTTCATTTACGAGCGCCCGCTGGACTGTCGTCTTACCCGTCCCCGCCGCCCCCGAAACGATCGGTAGTCGAACGTATCTGAACGTGTGTTCGTGACCACACTCCGGACAGACGGCAATCGCCGTCTCAGACCCGTCAGGTCGGATGTTCTTGTCTGACCGCTCAGCACCACACTCCCAGCATATATCTAGCATCTGTCTACCTCTCCAGCCCGCAGAATATTGAAGCTTCTTTTCGACCGTCCCCGTTATTGACCGACGAGGCCGTGACCCGGATCAACGACCAGCAGTACCGGCTGTATGCGGTCGCCGGCCCGGAAACAGACTTTCTGCTTCGCCTCCGCCCTTTTTCGTCGATGGCGTTCGCACTCACCGGGGATCTCCTCGGTGAACTCCGGCGAGAACACGACGTCGAAACCGCAGTGTCTCTCGCCGATACCCCAGATATCTCCGAGCTGCGGTGAGATTTGAGACGGGTTCCGTATCGACCGGCGAACGTCCTCCGGGGGAGTGAGCATTGATTTTCATTTCTACGACACACTCCGGGAATCGGGTCCGCGATTTCAGATGGATCACCACAGAGATCGGACTGTCATCGAGCGGGTGTTGCGCGAACTCGAACAGCGTAGCTAATCGGTTTCGAACCGTTTCAACCACGTAACGTATAGCTCGTACCGATACCGAACCCATGCCGATACCGCAGTCAGTTTCCGAGCGTCTCTGGGAACGTCGGGGGCAGCGGTTCGGGCCGGTCGACATCAGTCTCGACGGGAGCGTGGGCACCGGTCTCCGATGCCTCGCGTATTCGGTCGAGGATTTCGAGGATATGGTTCGCGAGATCGCCGCTGGTTCGATGGCTCCAGTCACCTCGGACCGCGGCCGCGAGGTCCGCGACACCGGCGCCTCGGCCGTCGGTGTACTCGTGAGTCAACTCAACCTCCTCGCTCTCGCCGTCCGCCGGGTGGACCTCAACTGGCCCCTTGAAGTTGTTCGGATCCGGTAGTCGGAGCGTCCCTTCGGTGCCGTAGATCTCGAACGCGGGGGAAGTGAAGGTCGAGCCACCGGGTGTATCAAAACTCGTCAGAACGTTCGCGATCGCCCCGTTGGCGAACTCAATGATCCCCGACTCGTGGGTGGGAACTTCAACGTCGATCGTCTCTCCGTGACGCGATTCGCTCGTGATCGTCCGCTGTGCGGAGGTTTGGGCGGTCGAACCGGTAACCCGACTGGCGGAGCCGAATACCGAGACTAGCGCGGTCACATAGTACGGACCCATGTCGAAGAGTGGGCCGCCCCCCCGCTGGTAGTAGAGGTCCGGAGCCGGATGCCAGTTCTCGTGGCCACCGGAGGCCCAGACAGCGGTCGCGCCGACAGGGTCCCCGATACGGCCGTCGTCAATTACAGACCGGACAGTCTGTATACCCGCACCGAGGAAGGTGTCCGGTGCCGACCCGACCAGCAAACCGTCGGCCGCTGCTGCCTCAATGATCTGCTGTCCCTCGTTGAAGCTAGCGGCCAGCGGTTTCTCTACGTAGACGTGCTTACCGGCCCGCAGGACGTCAAGACACGTCTGGAGGTGGACCGACGGCGGTGTCAGGTTGATCACCAGTTCGACCTTGTCGTCGGCGAGCAGCCCCTCGGGATCAGAAGCTCGGAGACCGTACTCTTCGCCGGTTTCCTGCGCGCGCTCCGTGTCGATGTCAGCGCAGGCGACGATATCGTACACGTTGAACCGGTGGCCTCTGTCGAGATACGCCTCGCTGATAGTCCCGCAACCAAGTATGCCTGCCTGAACTGGATCCATACATCAGCTCGCGCTCAAGAACGGAAAAAAGACTTCGGTTCAGCCACCAAGTTGAGGTATATTGGTATCAGTATTCCGGGAAGCGAAAACGCGGGCCCGGGATTCAGCGATGTCATAGAATCTAAAATAGTAGTGACGGCTTCAGGGTATAGCAAGCACTCCCGACGGCGTTCACATGCTTTGCCTGCGGTACGAGGCGGCAGTCCCGTGACACCGGGTAGGCGCGGAGATGGTCTGGCGTCGTGGGCCTGAATGCGACCACCTCCGCGGCTCGTGTCGGTTCAGCGCCGTCTGGGCGAACCACTCGAGGACCGAGAAACGACGGAATTATTGTAAGCCGGGGATGGGCCGGGCTGACCTTCTCTGCGGTGAGACGAGACGATATCCGTACTGACCGCGTGGCGAACCGGCGCACTTCCGCCTCGACAGTCTACGTCGGCTGGCTGCGACGTCTATCCACCAGTGGGTTTAATATTCGACTCGGGCTGGGATCGGCAGATGGAGATAACGAACGTCGAAGTGTCAGTCGTCAATATCGGCGTCACGGGTCTGGAGGACGACGGGATCGCACCGTACGTCACGAACCACGGACAAGTCGAAGACGTCGACCGAGCGATCGTCCGCGTCGAGACCGACGTGGGAATCACCGGGTGGGGAGAGATACGGACGTTTCTCTCGCCCGAGACGACTCGCGCTATCCTCGAAGAGGGGCTTGCGCCGTGGGTTCTCGGCCGGTCGCCCTACGAACTCGAGAGCCTGCGCCGACAGTTGTTCATCGAGTACACGAACGCAGACATGTTCTTCGCGCCGATCGAAACCGCCTGCTGGGACATCGTCGGGAAAGACCTGGGCAAACCGATCTACGAACTGCTCGGTGGCTGGACCGCACCATCGGTGACCGGGCGGACGGACAGTCCGGACCGCGACGCGACTCAGCGCGTCGACGCGGCCTACTGCATCGGGATCCTCTCACCCGAGAAGTCGCGTGAGCACGCCGCTCAGGCACTCGACGAAGGGTATCCGGTTCTCAAGACGAAGGCGGGCCGGGACTGGCGCGAGGACGTCGACCGGATCGTCGCGATGCACGACGAGGTCAACGGTGATCTGGACTTCAGACGACCCGAATCAGGGCTGGTCGCTCGAGGACGCCGTCCGTGTCGGCGCGACACTCGAGGACGCGGGTGTCTACCTCCAGTACCTCGAACAGCCCATCCGGGTCGACGCACACGCCTCGCTCACCAGACTCCGACAGCGGACCGCCCAGCCGATCGGACCAAACGAAGACACCTACATCGCGCGCAGCCTGCGAGAGATGATAGAGCGTGGCGCGCTCGACGCGGCGGTGCTTGACATGACGCCAGCCGGCGGGATCAGTGCGGTCCGCCAGCTCGCGGGCATCGCCGAAGACGCTGGCGTGCCAGCCGCTCACCATTGTGCCTTCGACCTTGGGATCCGAACCGCCGCGATTGCCCACACCGTCAGCGGCGTCCCCGGGTTCACCCTCCCGATGGACACTGTCTACTACGCATGGGAAGACGATGTGCTCGAAGAGCGACTGACTATCGAAGACGGAGGAGTTGTCGTTCCCGATGGGCCGGGCCTCGGCGTTGAGGTAGACGAGGACGCGATCGAAAAGCACCGCGTGCTCTGATTGGCCGAGCGGACAACTGCGTGCAGAGGGTGAAGCTGACCCGACTCTCATGTATCGACGCGAACCGTTTATGCACGTGTCATGCATAGCAGGGTATGGTATTCGACCAGGCGTCGAATTCCTGGGCAGGGCAGTCGTACGAAGAAATCGTTCAAACCGCCGATCGCGACGGGCCAGTCGTGGTCGTACCCGTCGGAAGTGTCGAACAGCACGGTCACCACATGCCGGTAGCGACCGATACTATTCTCGTCAACGCCGTCGCTACCCTCGGTGCGCAACGGGCCTCGGATGACCCTGTACTTGTCACACCGCCAGTCTGGACGGGTAATTCGCCACATCATATGCCGTTCGGCGGCACAATCTCTGTCGGCGTTCATGGACTGCTCGACCTCCTTGAACGAGTGGCTGACACCGTACTCGACAGCGGATTCGACGCTCTGGTCTTTCTCAACGGGCATGGCGGGAACGCGGCGACAATCGACGACGCGACCTCAACGGTCGGCGACACCCACCCCACAACGGAAGTACTCGCGCTCACGTACTTCGAACTCGCGAAAGAGTTTATCAACGAAGTTCGCGAGAGCGATCTTGTTGGCATCGCTCACGCCGGAGAATTCGAGACATCGCTCATGCTCCACCTCGAACCGGACCTCGTAGATACCGAAGCACTCGAGGGGACGCCTTTAGACGAACCGTACGACCGCGCGAATGAAGATCTTCTAGAACGTGGACCGCTGTCAGTCTATCGAACATTCGATGAATACTCTGCGGGCGGTGCGATCGGTAACCCCCCATCTCGCTACCGTCGAAAAGGGTGAGCGAATTTTCGACACACTCGGGAACGAATTCGCCGACCTCCTCGCGAATATTTACGAACAGACCACCTGAGTGCGCCGTCGTGACTACAGAACCGTTATCGTTGCTCTGTCGAATAGTGGTGGTTGAGCAGGCAGGCAGAATTTGAGTCGGCTTGTGAGCGGTTGAGGGTCGTAGTTTCAAAATCGGCGTTGTTTTCTTCAAGGTCAGAGGTCGCTATTCAACAGAGCAGATAGAGGGGAGACGTGAGGGTGTCATACAACAGTTTGGACGTCCCTCCCTGACCTCTTTGTTCGTTCAATACAGAACTCCCATCCAGCAGCCCCGAGATCGACCACTTTATGAACTGTTGCATGCCGCTCCCTAAGTGCGCACTCAGAAAGGGCCTGTAACCATCTTGACCGTATGTCTCGGGATGGTTAGGAAGACGGCTTCAGGCCCAATCAAACGAAACGACTACAAACTTAAAAAAGATTTGATTGCCACGACACGTGAGTTATTCTCGACGTTCTCCATCCGTACCTGGGTAGAGTCTGGGTATTTCTCGATGTTCATTCACTTTCATAAATCTGTGTAACCGTTACCGCGTATTTAGCATCACACTCGTCACACGGAACTTGGAAATTTAATTCAGATCCCCGTGTATGATCTGATATCTTCTCTCCGCAGACGCATTTGAATTTAAATTTCATGGAAATGTGGGTGAACATAGAACTATTATTCTTATACAAGTTTCGAGGAATTTCTCACTTTGAAACTACCCTGTGAATCGCCCTAGAGTCACTTCCAGTATAGATCGGTTTGTCTCCCGATAAATGAGAGCTTCACTTTGATCAGACCGCAGATCTAGATGGCAGTGTACAGTTGCATGGTCATCACTTCGTAACTATTTTATGTATGTGTTCGCGAAATCACAATGCCTCAGCGTGGGTGTAGTTGAGTTGTCGTCCCCCGCGGATCGCCATCGACACCGTTCCCCGACCCCACCCTACTTGAACGCTGTCGTCTACGGCCAATGGCAACTCCGGTTACCCCGTTGTGGGCATCAACTATCGTAACCGTTAGAACTTTCTGCTCGTAGATTGTTGCTGTGATCAATGGACCATCTCGACGAGATCTCCGTCGAAGAACTCCAAGACGCCCTTGACAACGTCGAAGGAAACAAGCCGACACAACGGTTGTTAGCGGCGATCGCGTACAAAAACGGCGTCACGCAATCCGAACTTGCAGAGTGGCACGACACCGGTCGAAGAACGATCTACAGCTGGCTGATGCGATTTGATTCGGACGAACCGCTTGAGCAAGCCGTGTCTGATGCTCATCGATCCGGGAGAAAAAGAAAGCTCTCAGAATCACAGCAAAAAGAGTTCGAACAAGCCGTTCACGAACCGCCCGAAGAGGTCGGGATTGACGCGCCGGCGTGGACGCCGGCGCTCGTCCAGGAATTTCTCGAAGACGCCTACGATGTCGAGTACTCCTATCCGAGTTGTCGGCGGCTGTTGAAAGAAGCTGGACTCAGCTATCAAAAACCTCGACGTACAGCCGCCGAATCCGAGGAATCCGACCAAGAGGAGTTCCACGACGAGATCAAAAAAAGCGAGCGGAGATGGACGCCAAAATAGTCTGTATCGATCAGACCAAGAAATCGGTGCAGGTCGAGCCGCGTGCCGCGTGGTTTCCGCGCGGCACGCGGCCGAGCGTCGAATTGTCCGGTCAACGCGACTGGACGTGTCTGCTCGGCGCGATCAGCGAAGATGGCGACTGCTTTTTCTCACGGTTCACCGAGTACGTTACCGCCGATCACGCGAAACATTTTATTCTTGCATTATGCGAAGAATTCAAAGAAGACCTGATCGTCGTGCTAGACGGAGCGCCGTACTTCCAGGCGTCGGCCGTCACGGACCTGGCGGCCCGTGACGACCTCGCCTTCGTCACGTTACCGGCGTATTCGCCGGAACTCAATCCTGTCGAGGAGTGTTGGAGAAAACTCCAAGACGCTCTCAGCAACCGGTTCTTCGACTCGCTTGAGCAACTAACCACCGCGATCGATACCGCTCTCGACCAGCTGTTTCTTCCAAATGTGAGCAATTATTTCTAACGACTATTATAGCCGTCAGCCATTCATGACCGTGAAATCACGCGTCTGAACAATGCCCTCCGACAATATTCAAGAAACGAGCAGACGAATACGGTTCAACTCTTACAACCTTGGAGCGTGAGTGATGATAACTAAATGGAGGTATCGTATCCCTCTGATTGGGACTCTCACCGGAAAGAAGTCTACAAACGGGACAATTATACTTGCCAAAACTGTGGGGCAAGAGGAGGGTCCGACGGCGCTGCCGAGTTGCATGCTCACCACATTGTTCGAAAAAGAAACACCCGCCGTCTCGAAACTCTGCCGAACAGACTCAGACGTCTGATCGCTCGAACCGGAGGTATCCGATCACCGCCGGGACCGCCCCCCAGAACGCTAGCGTCGCGGCAGCGAACCATTCCGAGAGATAGAACGGTAGCGGACCGTCTACTCGGTTCGACAACGCCAGTTGTTCGGCGGAGGCGTCTCGGGGCAGATCTTCGAGGCCCATTCGGACGAACGGCGAGAGTTGCCCCTCGACAAACCCACCGGCGAGCGCGCGGAAAGCGCCGACGGGGCTGAGACGTTTCGCCAGGAAGAACCACGCCTCGGCGTGCAATCCGGGAAGTGACCCGGTCACGACGGCGTACAGGCCCGCGGCGGCAGCGTCCCAGACCAGGAGAAACACGAGTAAGGACCCGATCGCGACGGCCATCGCCTTGCCACGAGTGCGAACGCTGGCGGAGATACCGACAGCCAGGCCGGTGAATCCGACGCCGAACAACACGATGGAAGCGAGGAGACCGACGACGTTACCGGGATCCGGAGGTGCAACGAGCAGTGCGATTACGAGAATGCTCGCGACCGATCCAGCTCCCAGTGCCAGTGCGATCACCAGACTGCGACCCGCGAGTTTCCCGAACACGACATCCCGCCGGGAGTGAGGATACGACAGCAATACGCGGAGGCTTCCCGACCGTCTCTCCCCGACAACGGCCATATAGCCGACAATAAGGGCGATAAGCGGGACGAACAACTGGCTGAGTTGCGCAGTCAGTCCCAGCGCGGCATCGCCGGTCGCGTCACTGGTATCGGAACTGCCCATCGCGGCCAGCATCACGAACAGCATGAACCCGACGAAGACGGCGGTGATACCCCAGACCATCTTCGAGCGGACCGCGTCTTCGAAGTCCTTGCGGGCGACCTGCGCCAGCGTCATGCGACCACCTCCGGTCTCGGCTCCGCGTCGTCGGACTGGCCGTCTGATTCATTGGTGTAGACGGCGAAAATCTCCGCGAGCGAGGCCGACTCCGAGCCCACGTCGACGACATCATGGCCGCGCTCGACGAGGTCAGCGACTGTCCGGGCCTTCGCGCGCGAGTCGGTGCAGGTGACTCGCAAGCGATTCCCGCGAATCTCGACGTCCGAGATGCCGTCGCGGCTACCCAGGCCGATCGACTCCGGGTCGTCGACTGTCAGTTCCAGGGTCGAACTGGCGCCAGCGGCCTCGCGCAGTCCCTCGACAGTGTCGACAGCGACGAGGTCCCCGTCGTCGAGAATTCCGACGCGGTCACAGACGGCCTCGACCTGACTGAGGACGTGACTCGAGAAGAACACGGTGGTTCCGCCGTCTGCTTCTTCGCGGACGATCTCCCTGAGCCGTCGGATCCCGTTCGGGTCCAGTCCGGAGGACGGTTCGTCGAGGATCAGCAAGTCGGGGTCGCCCGAGAGCGCCATCGCCAGTGCGAGTCGCTGGGTCATTCCCTTCGAGTAGTCCCCGACCGGACGCGACGCATCCTCGGCCGCCAGTCCGACCCGGTCGAGTAACCGATCCGGGTCGTCGGTTCCGGACTGCCAGTCGATCGCGAGTTCGAGGTTTCTGCGCCCGGTGAGCCGCTCGTACAGTCCGTATCCCTCCGGAACGACACCGACGCGGTCGCTGACGGCTCCGGGGTTCGCCTGGACCTCGTGGCCGAGTACTTCGACCGTTCCCGCGGTCGGGCGAGCGTAGTCCAGCAACACGTCTATCGTCGTCGATTTCCCGGCTCCATTCGGTCCGAGGAAGCCGTACACTTCACCCTCCCGCACGACGAGGTCGAGGTCGTCGATAGCCGTGACCTCCGTCCCGAGTACTCCGCCGCTGTATCGTTTCGTGAGTCCGTCTGTCCGTATAGCTGGCATTGTGGGTCAGTCGTTGCCCCGATTCAGACGTATAGATGGGCGTCACGTTTCACCCCGAGAAACACTGGTCTCAAGGCGGGAAACGACTGGATTTCTGTCCGAATACTCCCGGTCCTCTGGGTCTTCGGAGGTGGGATCCCCCGTGTTTCAGGACGTGAAACGCCGCGACTCGTTACAAACGGTCTCGGCGTCGATCACTACTCGTCATGAGTGTTATCAGTCGGTTCAAAACTGGATTCGGGATGGCACGCCGGAGCGTTCGCGTGCTGCGCGCGCACCCGAAACTACTCGCCTTGCCCCTGCTGGGAGGGGCGGCGGGTATCGCATTCGTCCTGACGCTGTTCGGGAGTCTACTTACCACTGGCCCGTTCCTTCGGGATCCCGGGCCGGTGCTGTTCGCTGCGCTCTTCGTCGCCTACCTCGTCGAGACGTTCGTCGCTTCGTTCTTCTCGGCGGCGCTGGTCGCGGCGACACGTGAGGCCTTCCATGGGAAAGACCCCGAGATATGGCCGGCGCTGGCAACGGCGTGGGACCGGAAAGTACCCTTGCTGGCGTGGTCGCTCGTCGCTGCGGTCGTCGGCGTGGTGATCAGGGGCATCGAATCGCAGGACGGCATCGTTTCCGAGATCGTCGCGGGGGTGTTCACCGTCGCCTGGAGCGTCATGACGTACTTCGTCGTGCCAGTGATCGTCTTCCGAGACCCTTCGGTCCGAGAGGTGTTCGAGGAGAGCGCCGGGACCTTCAGGGACACCTGGGGCGAGTCGATCGGAGCGATGGGCACGGTCGATATCGTCACCGGCCTGGTCGTCCTCGTCGGTATCGGACTCGGGGCTGGGGCCTTCGTCGCGACTGACGGCCTCGGTGACGCGCAGATGCCCGCCGCAGTCCTCGTCGGCGGCACTGTCGTCGGCGTCGGACTCCTGATCGGAAAAGCCATCAGCGGCGTCGCAAAGACTGCACTCTACGTGTACGCCACTGAGGATTCCACACCGCAGCATTTCGAGGACATGGATTTCAGCGGATTGAGCGGGGACACCTCTTCCTCCGATAGTCGAATCATCTGACCCGCCGTCTCCCTTCGGAGTCGCTCCAGAAGATGAACGACCCGCTCCACCACAGCTACTGAAGTCTCGCTGTCACCAGCGGCTGGTTTCGAGTGTGACCGTCGTCGATCGGAGTGTGAGCTCTGGTTTTCCCTCCTCTGTCGGTCCGAGCGAACCGATAAATGGGGGGTGCGGGGGGGACAGGGCGGAAAGCTGCGTCGGCCGGATACGTTGCCGCCTCCAGCCGCGGGCGGGTCAGCACAACGAGTGGGGTGGGCAGGGTGGTAGTGTCGGATACTTATCCGGGCCGCCTCCGACCGGCGGCTAGCTAAACGGACGGAGTGGACTGTATTCAAGCGCCCCGCCGAGTTTCCGGCTCTGAAACACTGCTTCTAGGTTCGTAAGGACGGTGCCCGAATTGTGACCCGCCATGTCTGGGTCAACAGTACAATCGTCTCCTCACCGAGTACCAGCGTATCTCGAGTGGGTCGTCGCCGGCTGTATCACCATCGGTGGGATCGTTCTCGCGTCTGTGGGCAGTGCCCTGTTCGGCTTCGCCGATCGAGAACTGCTCGCCGAGGGTATCGAGTCCGGCCAGATCACTGTTGGGCTCGTAGACCGCACGCTTTCCGAGGCAGAGATGCTGACGTTCGTGACCGAAGTCGTGAACTGGACCGCGATCGGACTCGTGGTGACAGGGGCCGGGTTACTCGTGTTCGGACTTGGATTCGGTGTTGCGCGCCGTCGGGCACGCCGTCGAGCCGAATCGACCGCACCGACCACGACAAGCAGAACCTATGCGGTGTTCGGAGCGGTCGCGACCTGGGTGCTCTCGTTCCTTCCGTTCTCGCCGCTTCTCGGTGGCGGCGTTGCCGCGTATCTCGCCGGTCACACGCCCGAGCGACCGGCGACTGTCGGTGCTCTTTCCGGACTCGTCGCGATGCTACCTGCGTTCGTGATCTCCGGGTTCGTGACAATCGGTATCGCGTCCGGACTGTCGCGTCTCCCCGATGGCGGTATCGAACCGGTGACTGTCGCTGTGCTTGCCCTCGGACTGGTGTTCGTGGCTGGCTCCAGTGTCGCTCTCGGGGCGCTGGGCGGCTTTTTCGGCGATCGGTTCGTCGAGCGCGACTGACCAGAGAGCCCAGTCTCGAAGAGCACGTGCTGTCACTGGCCTCCGTGAGACTCTCGGACGGGTCTCGGAGAGCCGTACGCAGAACACGAAACCGACGGGGGAGAGTGTCCGCGTCGAGCGCGACGGTACTCGGGAGCGCTCGGGATCTGGAACCGAACGTTTCTGACGGTGAAACACTGTTCCCGGTTATACGCGGGCCGGGCTCGGAGTCCCGAACACGATGCCGCAGGAACCGCTTCCAGTGGATAGCCTTCCACACGAATGGCAGCGAGACGTCGCCGCCGGCGACCCGGTCGCTCGACGGAGGGGCAACCGATGAAGCGCTCGCTAGAGAAGATGTTCGGCTTCGTCACCGAGCACAACCTGGCAGTGCTCGTTCTGTTGCTCGTCCTGACGGCCGGTGTCGCCGCTGGGGTCACGCAGCTCCAGATGGGGAACGAGAGTGGCGCGAACGAGGACCTGGGCGATACGGAAATCGCCCAGAAGATGGAGTACATACAGGACAGCTACGGTGCCCAAAACGACTCGAGCGGAGGAGACCTCAGCCGGGCAGCCGTCTACGTCCGCGCTGACGGGAACGCCCTCTCGAAACCAGTACTGCTGGATTCACTCCGGTTCCAGCAGTCCGCCCGTGAGAACGAGTCGGTGGCGACAGCGCTCGGCGACCGAGAAGTGGTCGGGGTCGCCAACCTCGTCGCGATTCGGGTTGCGGGCGACCGAGACGCGACGTTGGACGAGCAGATCGCGGCGCTCGAGAGTGCGAGCGAGTCGACTGTCGAACGTCACGTCACGGAGTCGCTCACCGAGGGGTCGTCGGCCCTGAACTTGTTGCCAGCGGGCTACGAGCCCGGGGCGACGACCGCGGAGAGCCACCGGATCGTGTTCCAGTTCGCGGACGGCGACGCGCGGACAGCGGCGACCGCCGCCCTGTACGAAGCCGCGAACGAGCGCGACAGCCCCGAGTACTTCACCGCGGGCGAACACGCCAGTGCCGCGACCAACGCGCAGTACTTCCAGAACACGATGGAACTGATCGTGCCCGCCGCACTCCTGCTCATCCTCGCCGTGCTGGCGTTTTCCTACCGCGACGTCATCGATGTCCTGGTCGGTTTCACCGGAGTTGTCCTCTCGGTGCTGTGGATGTTCGGTATTCTGGGGTGGTTACAGATCCCGGCCGGCATATCGGTGATCGTCGGCCCCGTACTCATCGTCGGACTGAGCGTCGACTACGGGCTCCACGTCTTCATGCGGTACCGCGAACAGCGCGGGGGCGACGAGGGGATCCGGGCCCCGATGAGACGCGGTCTCTCCTCGGTGGCGATTGCGCTCGGACTGGTGACGCTGACCGCGATGGTCGGATTCCTGTCCAACGCCACCAACGAGTTCACCGTCATCGAGCAACTCGCCTACGCGATCACGCTGGGAGTGCTCTCGACGTTTATCATCTCTCTGACGCTCGTACCGGCGCTGAAAGTGACGGTCGACCGTCTCTGTGAACGAGTCGGTCTCGACCGGCGCAAACAGCCGCTCGGCAAGGGCGACGTACTGAAACCGGTGCTGACAAGCGGTGCGGTCCTCGCCAGGCGCGCGGCCCCGGTCGTCATCGTGGTCGCGCTCGTCGCGGGATCGGCCGGTGCTGTCGCCTGGACGGACTTGGACCGACAGTCGATCCAGCAGGGCGACGGGAACGTCGCCGACTGGAAACAGAACCTCCCCGGCCCGCTCGCGTGGGACGTCTCGGAGGAAGCGACGGAGCGGAGCTACGTCGCCGAACGCTACCGGGCTGCCGACGAAGACGCCCAAAGCCAGTCGAACGTCCTCGTCGAGAGGGACGTGACCAGTCCCGAGGTCATAGAGACACTACGGAGAGCTCACGAGACCGCCGCCGAGACAGATGTCGTCTACCAGCAAGGCGAAACGGTCCCGGTGACCTCCCCGTTGACCGTCCTCGCAGCGGTCGCCGCCGAAGACGAGTCCGTCGCCGAGACGCTCGCGGCAGCCGACACCGACTCCGATGGGCTGCCCGAACAGGACGTCGAGGCGGTGTTCGACGCCCTGTACGCCGCTGCGCCGAACCGAGCCAGCGAGGTCATCGACCGGGATGGCGGCGAATATCGGTCGCTTCGCGTCATCGTGCCGATCGAACCGGACGCGACGATTTCAGAGCAGTCGCAAGGGATGCGGGAGATCGCTGCTGGCGCCGAGGGTGGCGACGCCGTGTCGGCCACTGCCGTCGGCACCGGCACGCTCAACGCGGCGGAACTTTCACAGACCGCCGAGAGCATTCTCGAGACGCTGGTGATCGCGCTCCTGGCTGTCGGTGTATTGTTGACCGTCGTGTTCAGGCTGGTCGCGGGAAGCGCCTCGCTCGGGACGGTCACTGCCGTGCCCATCGTGCTCGTGTCGGCGCTGGTCATCGGCGGGATGTGGCTGTTCGAAGTTCCGCTGACGCTGTTGACGGCGCTGCTGTTGAGTCTGGTCATCGGGATCGGTATCGATTACAACATCCACGTCAGCGACCGGTTCGCTCAGGAGCGCGAACGGGGACGGCCAGTTCACGAGGCGCTCGTAGCGGCGACCACCGGGACCGGCGGCGCCCTCCTCGGGAGCACGCTCACCTCCGCCGGCGCGTTCAGCGCGCTCCTGTTGCATCCTCACCCGCAGTTCCAGAGTTTCGGAACGCTGGTCGTTCTCGCGATGGTCACCTCATTCGTCGTCGCCGTGTTCGTCCTACCGAGCATGATCGCAGTGTGGTCGCGCTACGCGGACTCGCCGACTACCGAACCCGACGCACCGACCGGAACTCCCGTTTCGCCCGACGACTGACCGGCGGTCACTGCTCAACTCACACACGCTACCACTCTCCGGCCGGGTGTTCTCATCGCTGTCAGAACGCCGAGACCAGTCCTCTCGTGACACCGGAATCGCCCAGTTCGGGTCAGTCTGGTTTCGGAGGAAGGGACCGACTAGTCCGAACCGACCCCGAGAATCGTGTTTGGATTCACGGGTTCCGACCTCGGATGTCTCTGAGATCACACGAACGATTTACGGTCGTTGAGGCGAACATTGACCCATGTTTCCGGTGGGGTCGACCGCGGTACGTCTCGGAGTGGCAGGAGGAGTCGATGACGTCGCCGAGTGCTTCTCCGGGTGGGAGGACGAGACCGGCCAGTCGGTCGAATGTCTCTCCGTTCACCCGGAGCAAATCGCTAGCGGTCCGGTCAGTGACCGCCGCGTGGACTGTCTGGTCATCGACGCCGAAACATCGGGCGTCGAGAGCACCGCTGCCATCGAACAGTGGACGGACCAGCGACCGAACCGACCAGTGGTTCTGCTCGTCGACGGGTGGGACGATACGCAGGTCGCGGACGCGCTGTCGGCGGGTGCAACTGAGATACTCCCGAAGGAACTCGTCGACAACGACCCGGATCTCTTCGCCGACGAGGTAGTCTCCGCGGTCAACGAGGAACACGCTTGGACGAGTTTCCGGGAGTTGTACGACAGCGTCGCGGGGATCGCGATGCTGCACGACCCGGACTCGGGCGCGTTGATTCACGCCAACCGGGCTCTCTGTGACCTTCTGGGATACGACCGCGACGACGTCGTCTCGATGCGAGTCGGCGATTTCACCGCGGACGTTCCCGGATACGACCACGAGCGCGCGATGAACGTCGTCTCCAGCGTCACCGACCGGGACGACCCGATAGAGGTCGAATGGCCGGTAACGACGGCCGAAGGTGCAGTCCGATGGATCGAAACGCGCCTCCAGACAGTGCGGATAGGCGGTCGCGAGCTCGTGCTCTGGTCGTCAGTCGACGTCACCGAGCGACGCCGTCACGAGCGAGAGTACGAACAGGTCTTCGACAACGTCAACGACATCATCTCGATCCACGACCCCTGGGAGGAGGAGATGGTCGAGGTCAACGAGACCATGGCCGAGTTGACCGGCTACAGTCGCGAGGCGCTGACCGAAATGGATATCGGCGGATTCAGTGTCGGCGAAGAGGGGTTTACCGAGGAGAAAGGGTACGAGATTCAGCAACGGGTCGCAGCGACGGGGAAACCGAAGACGGTCGAGTGGATGATCGAGACGGCGTCCGGCGACGAGCGACTGTTAGAGTCGAACCTCGCGCCGGCGACCATCGCGGGAGAGGACCGTGTGCTCGCGCTCTCCCGAGATGTCACCGAGCGCCGCGAACTCGAACGGACGTACCGGTCGGTATTCGACAGCGTCTCGGACGGTCTCGTGTTGCACGACGCCGGGACCGGTGAGATAGTGGACGTGAACGACAGGTTCTGTGGGATGCACGGGTACGACCGGGACGAACTGGTCGGCGAGACGATAGACACAGTCACCGGACCGGACCGGACGTACGAGGAGGCCCAGGAGCGCATAGAGGCGACTCGCGCCGGCGACCCGCAGTTGTTCGAGTGGCAAAATCAGCGGCGCGGCGGTGACACGTTCCCGGTGGAGGTTCACCTGAGTACCGCCGACGTCCGCGGCGAGGAACGGATCCTGGCCAGCGTTCGCGATATCACCGAGCGCAAACGCCGAAAGCGCGAGTTCGAGCAGATATTCGACAGCGTCAACGACGCTATCGCGGTCCACGACCCCGAGACCGGCGATCTAGTCGACGTGAACGAGACCTACGTCGAGCAGTTCGGCTACGACGCGGAGACGATTCGCGAGCTCGGAGTCGAGGGGTTGAGCGTCTCCAACGAAGGGTTCACGAAAGAACGGGGCGACGAGATCATCGGGCGCGTCGCGGAGACCGGCACTCCCGAAACCGTCGAATGGAAGGTCGAACACGCCGACGGCGAGGAGCGCGTTTACGAGGTGAACGCCACAGCGGCGACCATCGGTGGCGAAGACCGGGTCCTGACGATCAATCGGGATATCACCGAGCGAAAACGCCGCGAGCGCGAGTACGAGCAGATATTCAACGGAGTTCACGACGCCATCACGATCCACGACCCCGAAACGGCCGAGTTACTGGACGTGAACGACACGTTCTGTGAGATACTGGGCTACGATCGCGAGGAAATCCTCGAAATGGGGGTCGTCGGGTACAGCCCCACTGACAGCGACTTCACGATGGACCAGGCCCGGGCGTTCGTCCGAGAAGTAGTCGAGACGGGGGGACCCAAACAGACCGAGTGGGCAGTCGAAACCCGCGACGGGGACATCAGATGGCTGGACGTCAAAGGAACGACCGTCGAGATCGGCGGCGAGTTGCGCTACGTCTCGATCGACCGCGACGTAACCGAGCAGAAGCGTCGGGAGCGCGAGTACCAGCAGATCTTCGACGGCGTCAACGAGGCGATCGTCGTCCAGGACCCGGACACTGCGGAACCGCTCGACGCGAATCAAACACTTCTCGACCGGCTGGGGTATGACGGCGTCGACGAGGTACGCCGTGCGGGATTCGACGGACTCACGGCGAGCGAGGCGGGCTTCACGAAACAGCGGGCCAGGGAGATCTGTCGGCGGGTCATGGAGACGGGAGAACCCGAAACCGTCGAGTGGCAGCAGGAGACCAGAGACGGCGAGCGACGCTGGATCGAGGCGACAGTCGACGCGGCCGAGATCCACGGTGAAGACCGCATTCTCTCGATGCAGCGCGATATCACGGACCGCAAGCGTCGGGAACGGATGATTCGCGCGCTTCACGAGTCGACGGACCAGCTCCAGGAGGCCGAAACGGCCGAAGCGGTCTGCGAGGCCGCCGTCGACGCCGCGACGGAGGTCCTGGACCTTTGGCTCCCGACGTGCTGGCTTCACGAGGACGGAGAGTCCAGCGTCCTGGCGCCAGTCGCCAGCGGCGACGACGTCCAAGATTTGCCGCTGGACGCCAGGCCGAGAGAACTCGAATCCGGAGATTTCGAATACGGTGTCTACGAGCGGGAGACCAGCGGCGTGTACGACCCCGAGACACTGGACGGAGGGTCACCGCCGGGAGACGCGGTCCTCGTCTCGATCGACGGGCACGGACTGCTCGGTGCGGTCAACCGGCGAGACGACGAGTTCGACGACGTCATCGTCGATGCCGCGGAAATCCTCGCCCGTCACGTCAGGTCTGCGCTCGACAGAGTCGAACGCGCTCGCGAACTCCGCGAGAGCGAGCGGCGCTTCCGGCTCATCGCCGAACACATCGACGAAATCGTGTACGTTTCGACGGCTGATTTCTCGGAGATTCTCTACATCAACCCCTCTTACGAGGATATCTATGGCCGCTCCGTAAGTGAACTCGCCGAAGACCCAACGTCGTTCGTCGACGCGGCCCACCCCGACGACCAGGACCGGTACGAGGCCGACGTCAGACGGCTGATCAACGACGTTCAGGCCGGAACCTTACAGGAGGCATACGAAGGGGAGTACCGCATCGAACGTGACGGGGAGACCAGGTGGGTCAGCGTCACACGCTTTCCGGTCACGAACGAGGACGGAGCCGTCGACCGGATCGTGGGGCGAGTTCAGGACGTCACCGAACGCAAGCGCCGCGAGCGCGAGTACGAACAGATCTTCAACGGCGTATCGGACGCGATAACCGTCAACGACCCCGAGACCGGCGAGATTATCGACGTGAACGAGACGATGTGCGAGTTGTTAGGCCACGACCGCGAGGAGATCCTCGGCCGGAACATACCGGGCATTAGCGTCGTCGAGGACGGGTACACGATGGACGAAGCCCGAGAACTCGTCCGTGAAGTGGTTTCGTCGGGCGAGACTGAGACGTTCGAATGGAAGGTGGAGACGGCCGACGGCGAGCATCGGTGGCTAGAAGTCACCGGTACGCCCGCCGAGATTAGGGGGGAGACGCGGTACCTCTCGATCACCCGTGACGTGACAGAACGCAAGCGCCGCGAACGGGAGTACGAACAGATTTTCAACGGCGTGACAGACGCGATAACCGTGCACGACCCCCAGACGGGCGATCTGGTCGACCTCAACGAGACTATGTGCGATCTGACCGGATACGACCGGGAGGAACTGCTTGCCGAAGGGCAAGCAGCGATCAACGTCGGTGAAGAGGGGTACTCTACCGAGCGCGCACGAGAGATCGTCAGAGACGTGATGGCCAGTGGTGAGAAGCGGACGTTCGAGTGGCTGATAGAGCGCGCGGACGGCCGCCGTCGCTGGCTCGAGAACAACGCCACCCCGACGACACTCAACGGAGAGTCACGATATCTCGCGATTATGCGTGACGTGACGGAACAGCGACACACCGAGCGCCGACTCAGGGAGATCCTGGAACGGATAGACGAGTCGATCTATCTCACGCGGGCGGCGGAACTCTCGAACCCGACGCTCGGCGATGAGGACCTCTACGCCGGATACGAGTCTATCTGGGGCGAACCGCTGGAGCGCATCTTCGAGCGCTACGACAACGGGTTCTTCGACACGCTCCATCCCGAGGAGGAGAGCGAGTTCCGAGAGTTCATCGCGGACATCGGAGAGGACCTCGAGGCGGGAACGACGGACGAACGATATACGCGCGAATACCGGATCGTCCGGCCTGACGGTGAGACTCGCTGGGTGCGGTCGGACTTCTATACGATCGAGTGGCCGACTGGTTCGCTTCGGGTCGCGATCCTTAGCCGTGACATCACGGACCGCAAAGCCCGCGAGCAGCGCATGGCCTCGTTCGACGACGCGACCGATGATCTCGCGACCGCGGACACGCCTGAAGAGGCGACGCGGACGGCCGTACATGCGGCCACAGAGGCGCTCGAACTCCCCGCTGTCGGCGTCTTTCTCTACGACGGAGACGACGGCGTGCTTCGACCGGAGGCACTCGCCGGTCCCCTCCCGTCCGAGGTCGCGACAGCTCCCGTCGGTCCTGGTGACGGTCCGCTCTGGAACGGATTCGCCACCGGGACGATCGTCGCTTCCGACGGCGGGCACAGCGAGTCCGGATTCCTCGGAGACGAAAACGAGAGCCCGACTGCGCTGGCCGACCTCGCGGAGTGGCGGGCGCTGGCGCTCGGGAATCACGGTATCCTGCTCGTGGGGTCGCCGGAGAGTACACTTGGTTCCGAGACGATCCAGGCGGCGCACGTCCTCGCCGCGACTCTCGAGGCTGCTCTCAACCATCTCGAGGGTCAGCAGCGTCTCGCGACACGCGAAGAGCAACTGCGCACACAGACCGAGCGGGCGGAACGACTGGACCGTATCGCCCGGCTCACTCAGCGGGTCGAGGCCGCGATCACGGACGCCTCGGACCCCGGCGAAATAGAGCGAGCAGTCTGCGAGCGTCTCGCCAGTTCAGGGCCGTACGACCTCGCGTGGCTCGGCGGTCTCGAAGCCGGTTCCGACCGGCTGTCGCCACGGGCGGTCGTCGGATCTGCGGACCAGTACGTCGAGAAACTGAACCTGTCGACCGCGGACGACACGGCGGATCCCCACCCCGCGGTCGCAGCCTGGAAGTCCGACGAGGTACGAGTCGCGGACTCGCTGGTGGGCGCCGGTCCGGCCGACGACTGGCGCCGTCACGGACTCTCGGAGGGGTACCAGTCGCTCTGTGCCGTCCCGCTAACCTACGACGGAGTCACACACGGCGTGTTGACCGTCGGCACTGACTCGCCGAACGCCTTTGGTGACCGCGAACGGGACGTCCTCGCACAGTTGGGGGCCTCGATCGCAAACGCGATCGCGGCGGTCGAACGACGGCGAGCGCTCGAATCCGACGAGACGGTGGAACTCGAGTTCCGCGGCCCGGGCGAGGCGCTGTCGGTCGCACGCGCAGCGAACGAGGCCGACTGTCGCGTTCGACACGAGCGGACTGTCGCCCGACAGGATGGGTCCGTGAGCGTCTACTTCAGCTTTGAGGACGGCGTTCCCGACGATGCGCCAGCGGTCGCGGACCGGACGTTACCGGGGTCGGTCGAAGTCGTGAACGAGCAGGCCGACTCCGTTCTCGTCGAATCCCGTACCGATGACTGGTTCGGGGCACCAATGGCCGAGTACGGGGGCGTGTTGCGGGAGACTGCCGCTGAACCCGGCGAGACGACGGTGACTGTGGAGGTCCCCCAGCAGGCCGACGTCCGGTCGTTCGTCGAACGGCTCCGGGATATCGCCCCGTCGCTCGACCTCGTGGCCAGACGCCAGCACCGTCGGCGAGAGCGCAGTCCGGCGGAGCTCAGCGACTGGCTTCAGTCGGAGCTCACGGACCGGCAGTTCGAAGTCCTACGGACGGCGCTCTCAGAGGGGTATTTCGAGTGGCCGCGCGAACACGACGGGAGCGAGGTGGCTGACCGGCTCGATATCACCCAGCCCACGTTCAACAAGCACCTCCGGATCGCCGAGCGGAAGACGTTCGGATTGCTGTTCGACGACGACACGTGACAGAGCCCGTTCGCCCTCACCCGAGGGCGTCCAGCCGCAAGGGCGACAGCGACGTGTCGAGGAACGAACCGAGCGCGACCGTCCGGAACAGGGCGAGGCCGCCGAGGGACGTTTGATTCGTGTCCGGGGGCGGGTAGTCGTGGCCGGTTCGAGCGGCCTCTGCCGTCTCGCGGAGGGTCTCGAATCGGTCCACGCGGCGGGTCACGTAGGCATCGACGATCTCCGTCGGAGACCGTGTTTCGTGAGTCAGTTCCGAGACGAACGCCAGGGCGTCCCCGATCCCGAACGAGGCGCGACACCCGCTCGCGGGAGCGACCGGGTACGCCGACGGTCCACAAAAGACCACGCGACCGTTTCCCCACCAGTCCCGGGCCAGATCAGGAGTCGACAGTCTCGTCTGTCGGACCGTCATTCGTTCGTGTTCGGTTAGTTCGTCCTCGAACTCCGCGAGCGGAATGCGGGGCTCGCCGTCGCAGTCGTGGTTCAGGGCCGCCCGGCTATCGGAATCCGGAAGGGTGACCCTCTGGATGGTCCCCGACGAATCGGGCCGCGGTAGGTACTGTACGAGTGCGTTCGGATACCAGTCCTCTCGTAAGTAGTTCCGGTCCGATCCCCCGTCGATGGTCGTCTCATACTGCGTCAGCGAAACGTGTCTCGGGGGGATATGACTGTCAGATCGAATCGACGGATCGGCCCCACTCGCGTCGACGACAACGTCGAACCACTCTCGAATGCCGTCCTCGAACTCTACTGCGACGCCGTCTTCGGTCTGTGAGAGTTCCTCGACACAGCGTTCGTGTCTCCGGAGGTCGTTGGGAGACGGGGGTTCGAGAGCGCGCTTGAGAGGCTTCGTTCGAGCGAGGACCGCTGCCGTTCGTTCTGCGTTCGCACTGCTCGACAGCGTGGTCGCGGTGTCTCCCCGTGAATCGACCCGCTGGACAGCGATGCGTTCGAGAGCAACGCCGTTATCGCGGAGATGTTCGCCGGCGCCGAGTGCGTGGAGAACGCGATACGCTGCCGGGCACAGGAACGTCAGCTGCGACTCGGTAGACTGCCCCTGTCCTGTCACGAACAGCGGGTCGTATCCCGTTCGTCGGAGCAGAAGAGCGAGAGCGTGGGCGACGATAGTATCCCCGATAACGAGCACTTGCCTGTCGGGGTAGTCACTGATGACGTCGGCAGTGGGCATCCAATCGGGCGTGGACCTGCGGAATCGGGTCGAACAGTCCCCGCGTTCAGTCCCGCCGTGGACGGATTCCGACGCTCCGTGAGACCAGTTCCCCCTCGATTCACGCGGACTCGATATCGTGTGTTCCTCGTTTCTGCCCGCGGCTACTGGGGATGGGCACTCGGAAAGAGCGGCATCTGAACACCTGTGATAGTCGGAATGACCGGCAGACTCGGTTGATCTGCCGCCGGCCGGAGCCGTCGTCTGGTCGGGCGACAGACGGAGTTCTCGCCACCGAATCCTCTCGCGCGAGACGATACGTAGACCGCTCGATCGATAGTGTACCATCCGCTTGTGAGAGCGTTCGGGCCGGCGGTATCTAATGACCGTACCAGTGTTTCAGTCATGGAAACGATCCAGACGGCGATCCTGTAGTCCGTCTGGGGGTGTCACTGAGTGACACAGCAATACACGTAGCCATACCCCGGAACCGGTGACAACGCGAGTTGCCAGTAGCCTCGGGAGGACGCACCGCGAACGACAAGACGTGAGAGATCGGATGCCCCTACGCGAGTCACCACACGAGGAAGCGGACGGATCGGACGCGACTGAGAAACGAACAGCTTCGGAAGAACTGCTGGAGCTGTTGGACACGGAGTACACCCAGCGAATTCTGGAAGCCGTCCGCACGGAACCGAAGCCAGCGAGAGCGCTCGCGGAGGAATGCGACGCGTCGCGCCCGACAGTTTACCGCCGGTTGAACAGCCTTCAGGAGGCCGGCCTCGTCGAGACCAGCATGACCTACGATGCGGACGGACATCACAGAACCGTCTTCGAAGCCACTCTGGAGTCGATCACGGTAGACGTGCGCGACGACGGGTTCTCGGTGACCATCACTACGAGCGCAAAGGATCGCTCTCCGAGCCGACCCTCGGACCCAGTCCCGGGACGCTGACTGTCTTTGGTCGGGGGCGACACTTCCCTGGATTGACTTCGATCGAGACGGTCGATGGGTCTCACGACCATGTCGGTCCTGTCCGATCGATAGCGAGAACCGCCCTCTCGAGTCGGACTCGATTTCATTCTCCCTCGTTCGGGTCAGCGTGCTCTCTCATCCGGAGAGGCAGCCTCCACGTCGAAAGCGATGAGCGGACACAACATAGCTAGCCCGTGTCAGACGGCGGCGACGACGCACGTAGCCGATACCTTCCAACAGTCGGGCGGGAAATGTCCGGGTAGGGATTTGAGATGTCGAAGACAGAACACCCGCCACAGGCCGCGAGTCTGCCAATGGAGACGACTGATCCGACCGCGTCTCCCGAGACGCTGATCGAACTCCTCAGTGACAGCTACGTCCACGAATTTCTCCGAGCAGTTCGAGACGAACCGAAGACGGCGCGAGCGATCGCGGACGAGTCCGGAGCCTCCAGACCGACCGTATATCGACGTCTCAATCGACTTCGAGAAGCGGGTCTGGTCAGAGAACAGATCGAAGTCAGTAGCGACGGCTACCACCGCCGAACGTTCAGAACCACGGTCGATGACGTCGATATCGAACTCGGAGACGGCGGCTTCGAAGTGGAAGTCACTGCGATGCAGCCACCCGCAGCCGATTAACACAACGGCGCTCACGAAGTCCGGTCTTGCGGGCAGGTATCGAACGTGAACCACTGACGATTCGCTCGTGAGGAACCCCGGACGCCCGCTTCGGTGCCACCGTCGGTGAACCGTTCCCAGTTTCTGAGTCTGAAGCACTGAACCCCGCTTTATCTACGCTTCCGTACTATGATTCGACATATGACTGATAGCGATAACGGCGACGACCGCATCTCACGGATAGGCCGGCGACCTCGACCGGGGACTGGAGACCGCCACACGCCCCGTTTCGACGTGATTTCTGATACTGAGTCGGAGAGAGTGAAATTCGTTCCCTCCGATTCCGACGACGGAGAATCGTCATCAGCGTTGATATCCGTCGATACCGACCTCCTCGTTGACCTCGTCGAAATGCGTTGATTGCGGAGGGGCCACAGTATAGCGGTATCCATTGTATTCTGACATGCACTTGGTCCGGTAACCGAGTGCTGACAGACCGGGAAGTTACCGTGTGTGCAACTGTTTCGCTTCAGTGCTCGTCGCGGGGTTCGACCCGCATCTCAATCGGATCGATGGGGCGGGTGGTGATACTCACCGAGAGGTCGATATCCGGGTCAGAGACGAGGTCGAGATGGTACCGTCGTGCGAGTGCTGCCAGTATCAGTTTCCCTTCGACCATCGCGAACTGCTGGCCGATACACCGCCTCGGACCGCCCCCGAACGGGAAATACGCGAACCGCGGACGGTCGTTCTCCCCGGCGAACCGTTCCGGGCGGAACGTCATCGGGTCGTCCCAGAACCGCTCGTCGCGGTGAATCGTCCATTGCGACGGCGCGACGGTCGCACCGCCGGGGATTTCGTACCCGCCGAGTTCGAGGGATTCAGTGGTCTCGCGCGGTATCTGGGGGACCGGAGGATAGATTCGCATCCCCTCCTCGAGTACCTGTTCCGTGTATTCGAGGTCTGGGAGGTCTCCGAACGTCGGGGGGCGGTCACCGAGTACTTCGTCGATTTCCGCGACGAGTTTCCGCTCGACGTCGGGGTTCTGGGAGAGCAGATACCAGGTGAAGGTGAGCGCGGTCGCGGTCGTTTCGTGGCCGGCGAAGAGAAACGTCATCAGTTCGTCCCGAAGGAGTTTCTCCGACATCCCGTCACCCTCCTCGTCTGTCGCCGTGAGCAGCATCGAGAGGAGGTCGCTGTGTTCGTCTTCCGCACCCCGACGGGATTCGACGACCGCCTCGATGACCGATTCCATCTCTTCGATGCCCTGTTTGTATCGCCGCCACATCGGGATCGGGACCCACTTCGGAACCATCCGCGCGATCGGCTGTTTCGCGGGTTGTCCCGGTTCCTGCAAGTTCGCGACGGTCTCCCGGATGCCTCGCTCTTCGTATTCGATATCCGACCCGAAGATCGAGGTCACCAGGATCCTGAGCGTCAGCGCTTTCATTTCGTCTTCGATGTTGACGATTGGGGTCCCGGTCCAGTCCTCGGATGCCTCGGTAACGGCGACGGACATCGTGTCCGCGTATTCCGCGATCTGTTCCATGTAGAAGGCCGGCTGGATCCGCTCGCGCTGACGCTCCCAGAGGTCGCCCTCGCTGAGTATCAACCCCTGTCCGAGGAGGTCTGACAGGTCGTCCTGGCTCTGGGTCGCTTTCCGAAATCTGTCCCTCTCGTCGACGAGAATCCGGTCGACGAGGTCGGGGTGAGAAACGAGATAGAGATCGCCCATCCCGAGGATACGCAGTCTGACGACGTCGCCTTTCGCTGCCGCCTGTTCGAACAGGCCGCCCTGCTCACGGACCAACTGGTGCGTGTTCCCGATCAGCGGGAGTCCCTCGTACGTCGGCGGGTCGCTCTCGTGAACTGGCACAGTGTTCGACGCTGGGGTGTCGGACATAGATAGACTATTCCACCGCTCCCTGATCAAAAGCGCCGCAACGTTTCAGGACCTGAAACAGGGACGGTTTCGATCAGCGTTGGTCAGGACCGAGAACTACGTTCGTGCCCGGTGACGTTGCGGGATATATCGAATCGTGCGTATTTGAAGACCAGCCGATCCATCTACAGCTGTCCGAGCATTTTCTTCTGTGTCGGTCTATCGTGAAGTTCGGGCCTCCTCACAGCAGCTGCGACTCAGTCACTGAGACGGGACGCGTTCGCGATCGTTTCGGAATCAACCGTCTGGGGGGTGCCGTCCGATTGCCTGTGACTCTCGGGAGCGAGGACAATCGGTCCGTTCAGGGGGGCGTAGACGTTCATCTCTCTGCCCTTCTCTGAATACCACTGGTCGACAACTTCGACGAGTCCGGCCGCAACGAGGCTCTCTAGGTGGTAATCGACGTTCTGAATCGACGTGCCGACGCGGTCCGCGAGTTCTGACTGCGGGGCCGGATTGCGATGCAACTCTGCGAGGACGTCACGCGCGACGCTCGTCGAGAGAGCGGACATAATCGAATCTGTCTCCTCGTCTTCAAGACTGATGAACTGTGGCTTGCGGTGATTGTCTTCGACCGTCGGTTTGCTCGGGAGCAGTCGGTGCATACTGTCTCTCACGGGTTCAACCGACAGAAGTGAACTCGCTACGCCTGTGGATACCCCGGTTGTTGCGGGCTAGATAGATTGTCTAGCGTGTTTGAGAGGGGGCACTCTCCTCTGCGCGCGTGGAGAGCCAGGTGCTTCTGACACCTGTCCTTGCATCGCCGCCTTGACTTCCTCCCCGCCGTGAACGGCGAGAATTCCTCCGTGGGTGATCACCGGTCAGGAACGAGGAAACGACCTGTCTTGCGAGAATCCTGGCTAAGAGATTGGGAGGGTGTCATAGAACGATTACCACACCAAAGAGCAGGGTGAATGCTGAGATGGTATGGCCTCAGCGACCCTGCAAGATGATCCTTCGGTAGAGTCGTTCTTCAATGTCGCGGAGACCGAGACACTAGCGTTGTTTGAACACATTTCCTTCGGGTTTCTTGAAGAGTTCGACGTGTTCGCCCCGTCTCCGCCGGGGCGAACACGAGAGCACGAACCACCAGAGTTGATGCGTGGCTTCCTCCACTGCTACTACCACGACATCTACGGCATTCGTCCGGTTGAGCGAGAGCTTCGGAACACGGTCGTCTGGCTGAGCTGTGGCTTCGATCGACCGCCGTCGAGAGACGCGGTCGATCGCTTTCTCACCGACCTCGAACACGTTGTTGACGAAGTCTTTGACCGGTTCGTCGAGCAGGCCGCCCGCCGCGGCCTGATCGATGTGACCTACTGCATCGATTCAACCGACCTGGGGGCGATGCCCGCCGATCAAGACGCGTCGAAGTGCTACGATCCAACCGACGACGAGTACTACTACGGCTACGGTTGCACAATCGTCTCGCCCGGGCAAAAGATCCCGATTGCGGCGGAGTTTACAGAGAGTAAGCAAGCGCCAGACGAGACGACGATGCGCGTCACACGTGACGCGCTCGCCGTCGCCGAGCCGATCTGGATGCTTGGAGACAGCGCCTACGACACGCTCGACTGGCACGACCACCTGCTGGCGGCAGGGGTCGTGCCAGTCGCTCCGTACAACGCGCGAAACACCAATGACCCGAAAGATATCGAGTACAGAGTCGAAGACCGCATCGAGCAACACAGCGAAGGCGTTCAGCTGAAGCAATCGACGTTAGATGAGACGTTGCTCTGTTGAATAGCGGTAGTTGAGTAGGCGGGCAGAATTTGAGTCGGCTTGTGAACGGTTGAGGGTCGCGGTTTCAATATCGGCATCGCTTCCTTCCAGCTCAGAGGCCGCTATTCAACAGAGCAGTTTGGTTTGGTCGCTAAACTGCTGCCACGCGTACGAAAGCGATTGCTGGGACGGTGCCTTCTCCAAATCAAGTGTCTTCAGGAGTGATGGTCGGTTTCCGAGACGATCTGCGACCTCGCCCAGAGCGAGGTCGTAGATCTTCTGATAGAGATACACCCGAGCCATCGACTCAGTCCCGTTTGCGGCTTTGTGTTGCTGTCGGCTGTCGGTGAGTCCGTCAACTGGAATCGATACCTCTCCGAGGACACGCCAGAGATAGTCCACTGTTTCACAGACTTCCCCAGCGTGATAGACGATCGCCCCCGCGAGCGCGGGGGCGTCGTCGTCACCTACCGACATCTGCTCAGAAGTCATCGTAGTTCTGAGCCCGTCGGCGAGAGATTTCAAGTCGTTACATTAGTCGTCAAACAGACTGTTTCAGATCTTTCTTGAACTCATCGCTGTCTCGTCAATCGATACTACGATGCATTGGTATTGTCAGCGGTCTAGTGGTTGGTAGAATTTGAGATCCCGAAAACGTGGTGACTCCCACCGAGGAATTTTCGATATAGCAGCATATGGTTTATTAACTAAATCTGGATACCTAAAACACGGTATTTCTGCGTTAGGGGCTCTGTATCGTGCGTTTACCGAGTCACAGTTTCGAGATTTGAGTAGGTACTCTTAGTGCGATAAGAGTACGTACTTTCAAGCAGGTGGCCGCTGTCTACCAAAGCGAATCCCATGACTCCACCCGACATCCCAGGTATTCCCGCCCAGATAGACCTCGAAACACGGTTCCACGGAGGCGGTGAGTGAGATGAGTTCTTCTGGCAACGGCCAGGGCCACACGGACGGCCAGGATGATCGGCCGGTCGAGGTCGCGGACGTCGTCGAGGATTACCTCACCGACAAGGGCAAAGGAGCGGAAGGAAAGAGTGGGACGTACCGCCGAGATGCAAAACGCGAACTCGACCGCTTTCTCACTTTCCTCGAAGATGAGCGCCCGCGTTCGCCCACGACATTCGAGGAGCTGACCATCCGAGATATCCGCCAATACGCTCGCCATATCGCGACACAGGATTGGACTGAAAGCACGAAGCAGAACTATTACGCCCACATTTCGGCGTTCTGCGGATGGGCAGTACGCGAGGGATATCTCGACGAGAATCCGGCGTTAAAATCACGGGCGAAAGAGCCACTTCCAGAAGACGACGGACGGAAGACCGAGCGCCAACAGGCGTGGTCACCCGAGCAGCGAACGGCACTCCTGGAGTACGTCGACGAACAGGCACACGAAGCCATCGACGAAGTAGGTGAGAACCGCTACGAGGCGATCAAAGCGTGTCGCGACCGAGCGCTCGTCTATCTCCTGTGCTTCTCGGGTGTTCGCGGCGCGGAAGTCCTGGCTGATGTCGCCGACGCCCGGCGCGGTCGCGACGGTCTCCGGTGGTCGGACGTCTCCCTCAATGACAACACAATCACCGTCCTCGGGAAAAAGGGCGAATGGAGCGATAGGGCTGTCCCACCGTCTGCGATCCCGTCACTCGAACGCCTCCGGTCAGTACTGAACCCATCGAGTGACGACTGGCCCGTGTTCACGACGCTGTCGTATCCCACCCTCGTCAAGACGTTCAAAGACGAACTCGTTGAGCGGGACTATACGCGCAAAGAGGCTGAGAGTCTGCATCGCGAGCGGGTGAACGATGGGGACGTCTCGATGATCGAACTCTGTGTCGAGTACGATGTCGACCCTCCGGCGTTGACGACCCACAGCGCACGGCGGATTTTGCAGCGACTCACAGAGGAAGCAGACATCGAGTTGGATGACGACAAACACGGCTATCTTGCCCCGCACGGCGCTCGTCGGGGAGCCGGCGAAGTCATGGTTCGGGAATTCGGTTATACGGAGGCTGCACGACACCTAGATAACTCCGAGGAGGTGGTTCGCGAGCACTACTCACATATCGAGGCGAGTGAACGCGCTCAGATGGCTGAGACGGCGTTTCAGAATCAGCGACCTAGCCAGAAAGATGTGCCCGACCAGGACTCCGACGGGTAGCACTCATCGATCCACTGTGCCCCAGTCGGTAGCGATCTTAATGTCTGTCATAGTAGTGCTAACATGTTGAATGTTCAAAATGTAGTTACCGTGAATAATGGAAATAGTGTAACAAATAGTACTAACAGCAATAGCCTTTTTAACGGTAATATCGCTAATAACGGTACTACTGACAATAGTAGTGATAATGATAATACCGCATATACTGTTAAAATCGGTATTACCGTTATCATTGTCGCATCAGAATAGGCCCTACATAGGTTAAAATGCCGAATTGGAGAAATAGAAGCAGATCAATAATAGCATTATTAACGGTAGTACCGTTCTGAACGGTAATCGTCTGACGAACAATTATAACGGTATGAATTCAATTTGAGGGTAGTTATGACCGACACCTACCCAGAAGTACTCGCCATCTCGTTTCAGAAGGGTGGCACTGGCAAGACATTCACCTCGTTGAACATTGCGGGCGGTCTTGCAGCTCGCGGCTTCAACGTGCTTGCCATCGACCTTGACCCACAGGGCACTCTCACCGCAAACCTTGGGAAGCGAGACCTCTACAAAGACCTGAACGCGCTCTCACTAGATGAAATCCTTTTAGATCCGAAAAGTTGGGATAATGTGAACGACCTCATCCACACCGACCACGAAGAGTTCGATCTTATCCCCAGCAACCAGAGTTATAATGGAAATAAAACACCCCTAGACTCGGCTGATGCCGGCGAGAACCGATTGGGGCGACTCTTAGAACGACTTGAAGACGACTATCACTACGTTGTCTGTGATTGCCCACCGGATTTCTCACCATACGCGAAGAACGCGGTCACGGCCGGCGAGAAGATCGTCGTGCCGATGGAGCCGGAGACGGAGATGCCGCATTCGACAGATCTGTTGTTCGACCAATATGAGGTCCTTGGAATGATGCACGATCTCGAGATTCAGTATCTCGCATTCCTGATGACGGTTAACTCGACGAAGATGACCAACGAGAACAAGCGAATGGTCGAGTGGTTCAATGAAACTTTCGACGAGAAGGGCGTTATTACTGACCATCGAGCGGCGTTCGCGAGGGCCAAAAAGAGCCAGCAGTCAATCTACGCTCACCCAGAATCGCTCCGGAACGACGAAGTCGAACGATACGACGAACTCCTTCAATTGATTCTTAAGCAGACATCACCACCGACGCTCGGATTGGATGTTGAAGCGGCAAAGGCGATGACCGTCGAAGATATTCGCGCTGCGGCGGCCGACCAAGAGGTGGAAGCATGAGTGACGATTCCTCTGAAGACGACTTTGAGGCACAGATGAGCGATGTTTCAGAGCGGGCGCAGAAGCTCGGAGTCTCCGGTTCGGACCCAAGCTCGAGTTCGGGCGCTGAATCGTTGTCCGAAAATACCACGGGTGACACTGAGGAGATAGCCGAAGTGGATTCTGATGATCCATCGGCTGCTCAGCAGGCAGTTGAACAAGAGTCACGCACGACTGGAGGACCTGATACCCACGAATACCCGAACCCAGATAGGGAGCTGGGAGCGCTTGCTGATGTCTATGCAAATAATAACGTATTCCTCTCACCCGAGGTCGTCGACGCCGTTGAGGGCCTCTGGGATGACATCGAGTATGAATGGAAGAAATCTCACGACACGGAACTCAACAAGAACTGGGACTTCTACATGGCCTGCTTCCGGGTCATCTTAGACAATCCCAATCTCATCCGTGGCGAACTTGGTATGGACACTGAGGAGTAATCTCAGCGTTCTCTCCTGGCCAATAATATCACTTGTTTATGTGTTCGGTATATAGGTGTGAACACTCATATTGGTAATAGTGGTAGTAACGTTAGTATGATTAATACCGTAGATACCGCAAACAACTAGGCGGCCAGTGAGTTAGAGACTTCGCGAATCGATATCGAGATCTCGGGTTGTAGAGGTGGCGATAGGAATTCTAAACGAAAAGCAGCGCGAGTTCCCTGCCCCATCGTGGGCGGGGGTGGGGCGCGTCACTCCGGCGCGTGTTCCGTCTCTTCGATATACCGCTCAACCACTTCCTCCGACACCGCACCTGTCGTTCCCACGTAGTACCCAACCTTCCAGAATCCGCCACCCCAGAAATACGACTCCCGAATCTCGGGATACCGCTCCAGCAAGTGCTTACCCGAGTACGACTTGAACTGCCGAGCGAGGTCGGCTGGACTGTGTTTTGGGTCGCACTAGACGAACAGGTGTACGTGGTCGTCTGCAATCTCCAACGCCAGAATTTTGTGCCCGAAGTGGTCGGAAGTCTCACCAAACAACTCTCGCACATCGTCTTCAACCACGTTGAGAACCGGGTGACGGTACTTGTGACACCAGACAAAATGATACTTACAGGAACTAACCGAATGTGCATGACTGCGGTACTCCTCTATCTCTAATCCCTATATTTATGATGAGTTAGAACGATTGTCAAAGCATGGGTGAAGAAGCCACGAAGACGATCCGGACGCGCCTCCACATAGCGTCTGGTGAACGATCGTGGCTTCACAACGCCCGCCTCGCCTCACGCGAGATCTTCAACCAAACCATCCGCCTCAAACAACAAGGGTACAATCGCACCGAGATACAGAAGGGGGTTGACCGCAACGACTTCCTACGGAACAACAAGTGCGCGGTCGTCGGCAAAGCCCTCCAAACATGGGACTCCTACCAATCACTCAAAGACTGGTGGGAGAACCAAGACGACCCTGACGGAGGGAAGCCGACTCCGCCGAGTACGGACAAATCTGGTGCGTATCCACTTGTGATGGCGCACACGGAAGGCTACCGCCTCACCGTGGACGACGACACGAACCGCGTCCAGTTCCGCATCAGCCCGAAACCCTACAAGAACGTGAACGGACACCTGCGCGGCGAACCGGACGCAATGGACGAACTGCGAGACGCCCTCACGTCGGACGAGGTGGATGTTGGGCAGGCCGAACTCCTGTACCGCGATGGCGTGTATTACTTACACGTCACGGTTACACGCGTGTTCGACGTGCCCGAACCCGATACCGCCGATACGGTAGTCGGTGTGGACATCAACGAGCGCAACGTCGCACTCACCGCCTTCGACCGCGAGACGATGCGGACGAAGGGAACACTCGTCCTCGACTACGGATGGGTTAAGCAGGAACGCCAACGCTACCACACGATCACGAAACGCTGTCAGGAACACGGCAAGACAAGTATTCATCGGAAACTCGGTGACAAGGAGGAGCGGTTCACCGAGTGGGTGTTGCATCGGCTTTCCCGTGCTGTCGTGGAGCTCGCAGAGCAGTTCTCGAATCCGGTTATCGTGTTCGAGGATATGAGCGGTATCCGCGACGAAATCAAGTACGGAACATATATGAACCGCCGGTTGCACAAACTGCCGTTCCACAAGTTCGAGAAGTTTGTCTCGTACAAGGCGACGTGGCGAGAGATTCCTACGGATACGGTAGACGCGTACTACAACTCGAAGACGTGTTCGTGCTGTGGTGAACGTGGCAGTCGGCAGGGACGGCGGTTTCGGTGTACGAACAACGAGTGTGATGTAGCGCAAGACCACGCCGACCGGAATGCCTCAGTGAACATCGCGTGGCGCGAGAAGGCGAAGCTCGACGGTGACGAATCGAATTACCGGACTCACAAAACCCAACCGCAGGTTCGGTTGGTGCGTCTGTCCGGGTCGGGGCGTGTAAGCCGCCCAACCTCATCCCGCTCGCTTGCCGAGCAGGGAGTGTTAGCGCACGACTGAGGGAATTAGAAAAGCCTCGGGCGCGGTGGCCCGAGGCTGTTTACGTGAGTCCCACAATCATCAGCTGAGTCTCGTCGATCCTCCCCTGGAACAGCCTATCGGCTGTCGATTGGGCCAAAGGATATACCATGTGAGTCAGTATATTCAACTCCGACAGGACTACGACACCCGGTCAGGAACGTCTGCGCGGACGAGTGACAGGTTCGCTCCCGTTAGAATGGGAGTGGCCATCGTCACCCAGGCACTTCTTGGAGGGTGTTCCCCTGTGGCCGGTGCTTTTGGAGGAGTACGGGCCACTACGCAGCAGACGTCTCCGGTAAGTGTCGTAGTTTTGAACCGTTTAACATGGTTTAACCGAGGTCTGGCAATGGTATACTACTCTCGTCAAGATTGTATCCCTCTGAAATGCCGACCTCCAGGAGAACCTCGACAAGGAACTCGATGTCATGAATCTCTTGGTCAAGCTGTGTGCGCTCGAGTTCGCGAGCGAGGAGGGCATCGAGAAGGTACTGTATGAGAATAGTGGCCTCTGCTGACCGAACCGCGTGAATTTCTTCGTCGGTCAACGGTGATTGAGTAGTAGTGGGAAGCTTCCCATCAGGTCTGGGGACGAGGCCGGCTTGAATGTCAGTACGAACGCGCCTGTAGTGTTTACAGCCACTTTCCGGTGGCTCATCGGGGCACGTACAGGTTCGTTGGAGTACGTCGACCTCGTAGATACCCCCGGACGCCGATCGAACCTCGTAGATGCCACCCTGTCGGAGCAACGAGACGTCCATCTCCTGAGTCTGTGCCCGGCCCTCACGTCGGATTGCGGCGTTCTCAATAGACGGTGTCGATTCTTCTACTGGGTTGGAATCGGATGCTGCTGTTACCATCGGGATATCGGTCTCCATGGGACGACGACACGTCGAGATGCTGTACACGACTGGCAGGTTCCTCTGGTGTCGCCCCTCTACACTCTCGGGGAGACATAAAATCGGCCAAGTAAAACTGTGCGTTTGATTGGCGGAGGGTATATCCTACGTTACAACCTCATTGTGTCATTGTGACTATTGCGTAGGACTACTGGCATCTGCGACGAACGAGCGGTTTTACAGTTTGCAAACGGGAATTAGAGCTCATCCCACATGGGTGGATCAAATGATGAGGCGATCTCCTTGTCTGGCTCACTCCCGAGGTCATGGATATACGCAAGCAACTCTTCCGGTGGCGACATCGCTGAGACCGTCTCGGCTTCATCAACGGGCACGATGTCCCCTTCATGTCCGCCTTCCAGCTCCTGTTCTTGACTCTGTTCTCCGGGCAGGATCTCGCCGTTCTCCTCGTAGATGCCGTCGATTCGGTCAGTGAGATAGCGGATGATACCCGCTCTGTCACGGTTTGCCCGCTCATGCTCGAGGTATCGTTCAACGGTCGCGGCCTCTTCCATCATCCTAATTGCGGGCGTGATGACCCGCGTATTTCGAGTGTCGAGCAGTTTCTCGGGCGGGAGCTGTTCGAGGAGCGATTCATCGTGACTCATGCTTGACCAGGGAGTGCAGGTGGCTCGGAGCGGTTCCACGCATCGAGATGGGAACAAATGTCTGCAACGACGTATTCGATCGCTTCGGTCGTCGACGAATCGACGGGAGGTGTCTCGACGATTACAGCGAGTTCCAGGGCGTCCTCGAATCGGATGAGTGGGTGTGCGTCGTAGAGTGCTTTGACGACGGCCTTCGCAAGTGTGTCTCCATCGAGGGATCTGGGATCGTCGATAGCGTCTCGGGCGACGGCAGTGAGATGGTGCACACGTCGGGTGGCGGCGATACTGGCGTCGATGTCGCTGCTGGTGGAGATGCGCTGTGCGGTCGTGATAGTGTTCATCGGAATGAATCCCTCCACCGAAGCGAGGGACGACAAACGAGGAGTGGTGAGCCAGCCCTACGTTACATTATTAATACGAAGGTAGCGTAGGATAACGCATGCCCGAACCTGACCCCGACGCTGGCGCTCCCACCAGCCCTGAAGAAAGGGGCGCAGAGATGCCTACACCCCCGGAAGGGCTGGCAAAGCGCGTATGGGAGCCCCTGCAGGCACAGACAGTGTACGATCTAGAGCGAGTCATCGACTACTGCGAGGAACTTATCGAGCACAAGGAACGGCCGGTGTCTCCGAGTGAGACGGCCGGAGAGGGTGAAGTCGCAGACAAGAAACCACCGCAGAACCTCTCTCATGAGGAGCAGCGTGCAGCGAAAGAGGAGCTCGAAGAGATGAGTACGGACGAGATGAAGGAACTCTCAGAGGATGAACTGACCCGGTATGGACACGTCCAGATACGGAAGCTCCCGTGTGGGCCAGGATGCGATGGTTGCCCCCATGGACCGTACACTTACATCGTCTATCGAGATAGCCGAGGGAAGGTGACCTCGAAGTATGCGGGGAAGGCTGATGGGGGGTAGCACCATCGCCGTACGGAACCCACGGAAGACGAGAATCCTATAGAATCACCCGTGGTTTGCAGTCTCGACGACGCACCCGGAATCACGACACGCGGCGAGCCACCCATTCTGGTAGCCGATCCCCGCAAGGTCGTCGAATGGAAACCGGCTCGTCACGTGCTTAGGAGTGACGTCGGGAAGTTGTACACGGAGCGCGTTCCCGTCCTGGTCGGCGGCCTCAAGATAGCCACTCCCAGCGAGTGCGTAAAGTTCCCAGACGATGTCCCGACCGTCCTTGGTCGTCCCGGGCCACTCCACATTAGAGAGCGCCGTGCGGACGTCCTCGACCCACTGAGCGATGTCCACATCGTCGTTGGTGATGGCGAGACGTCGTAATCGTCGATGACGCGGTCGGGATCAAGCAGTCCGAATTTCGCAGAAAGGATCCACCAGCGAGCACAGAGTGTCTCAGCGAAATCGCGCTTGAGGCCAAAGTATGTCGAACGGTATTTTTCGCGAGCAGGAAGCAAGCCGTCGTGTTTCGCGTCGCCACACCCGACGAGGGCAGTTCGGCGAACGTGGAGATCGCTTCGAGTACTACCCTCGTGGCCTCCACCGTCAGTCTGGAGTGTCCCGATATTTGTCTGTCTCATTGATATCTATCGTATCGGCGGTGAGGACTAATAGTGGACGTCGACGGGCGTCACGAAAAACGAGGTCTCGTCGCTCCCCGTATCCCCGGTCGCGACCTCCTCGAGAAGTTGATCGAATTCGGCTTGGCTCCGAATTGCGGTTCCGTATTCGTTGTAGAGGTAGTAGACCGGGCCGGCGTATTCACCGACAGAGTACATCGCATACCGGACGTCGATTGAGTAGGAGTCGATGAACTCCTCTTCGCTTCGGGCGGGGGCGAGAGGGTTCCACGGTTCGACGTCGGCTTCAATACGGGGGCTTTCGAGGAGTTCCTCGTCGGTGTACTCTTCGAATCCCTTGCGGATGACAGCCATTCGTCGAGCAAGTTCGCGAGTGGTTGATACCCAGGCGCCCTCGAGAAGATCGTTCCCGACCTCGGAGTCGGCACGAGCGGAGCCCTCTTCACGGAAGATGTCAGGGAGTGACTCGCTCCAGCGATCACCATCGGTCATGAGTGTGCCGTAGTCGAACGTCGGGTAGAGCGGCGCGTCAACGCCCTCAAAGAGGGCGTGGGCGATGCCGGTCGCGTCTTCGGCGTCGTAGGCTTCGCAGACGACTCTGATGAGCATGTGCATGATGAATTTGGTCAGGGGTAGAGGGCGAACGCAGTATCGTCGGCGTCGGTGCCGAATATTGTGCCAGGAGCGTTCCCTTCGGGATCAGCCGACGGGTAGAGGATCGTCCCGGACTCGAGTTCGAGAACGACCGTCGATTGCCAATCATGGGCTTGCCAGCCTTCGCGTTCAATTTCTTCGCTGGTCATTTCACGAACGTCGGCGATGCGCTGTCCGGCGATATTGTCGTCTGTGGTGGATTCCATTTTAACTGGGCCTCCACCGCGCGGGGGCCAGACAAATCAAGTCCTACGCTACACTCGGATACCAACAATTCGTACTGTAACGTAGGACTGAGACGGCCCTCACGTCCGTTTATCCGCGATCTTGCCCTTGAGTCCTTCATGATATTCGACGTAGTCGCGCTCTGTCTGAGTTCGATATGCAAGTGTGCGCCCGCCTTCGTAGGTGACGACGATGGCCTGCTCGATGGGAAAGGGCCCGTCTTCGTCCGCGTAGTCGACAAGTTCTGCCCACTCATCGGGTGACCCAAGCGGATCGGGATCGCTGAGATCCCCTCCGTTGGCAACCCAGATCGGGTCATCCGGTTCTTTGACGGCGGGCTCGAGGCGTTCGATTGGCGTCTTCCCCTCGGCGGGCCACACTCCACGTTCCTCCCAGAATGCTCGCATCTCACGGAGGCTTCGACGGACAGTCCCACGGATGCTGAGGAAGTCAGCGTCTTGCCACCCGTCGCGTGACCAGGATTCGCCTTTGTAGGCGATACCCTGCGGGCCGTTCCAATCGAGACCGATGATGTCCGCAGGCGGGTCCGCTGTGAGATTCGGTTGGGTGAGCTCCTGGATGACGCGCCATTGCTTCGTCGGGCTGGCTCCAAGGAGATGCACACGGTGACCGCGCCAGTTGCCGATATCCGAGAAGTGCCACGCTTTGATGTTTGAACGCCCCATCGCGTATCCGAGGACGAGCGATTCCCCGGGGATATCAGCGTTGGCGACGATATCGATGGCCTCGCGACACTTCGGGACGATGATGATGGTCGCGTCTGGGTAGTCGGATTTGAGTTCGCGGGCGGCGTCGACAAACGTGTGTGCTTCCTCAGGAGTGCGGGCATCGCCAACGACACCGATTTCGGGCTCAACCTCACGGAAGCGGGTGAGATACCGATCGAGGTCGGGCCGATTGAAGTCGTTGTCGAGCATGAGGATCGGGACGTCAACGTTGCGGAGATGGCTATCCTGAATCCGACAGTCCTCGCGAGCGCCGGTAACGAATCCGAGGGCGTATGCCTCAGTCGCAAACGGGGCTCGATGAAGGAACCCGATGTACTCGGCACGACGAGCGACTTCGATAGGAAGCGCGTCCTCTTCGCGTTCTCGTTCGGTGTTGCTGTCGGCCTCGATCTCGGACCGGTGGTCGGAATGCTCGCCTCCCGATGCCTGGTGTCTGTCCTCGAGTGTGTCAAGAGTCGCCGGCGAGAGGTACGTGGAGAGGTCGAGTTGGCCGTGGCCGATGCTCTCGGCTGAACTGGTATTGGAACTCACCATAGGAATTGGATGTCTGGATGGTCAGCTGGCGGCGCACGGCTCCGCCGCCGACAAAACTGGCGGACGAAACCTCGCCTACGCGGAAGACACAGAAGGGGAGCTCGACGACGATGATGATCGTTCGGATGGCTCCACGGATGGGTCACGAAGATGGTCGTAGTCTATCTCGAGGCCAGCGATTCCCTCGACTGCGGCGGTCGCGACGTTTCCGGTGAGGCAGTTCTCGACAGTCGCGTAGCCGTGGAGCCGAGCCCACTCACAGGCGTCGGCGATGAGTCCCCGGAGAACGTTCACCGGGTAGGCGAGGGCGTCGGTCTGGGCGCCCGCTGTGGACAGCGTGACGGCTTCGGTGTTGTCCCGAGGGTTCTGCTCCTCGGAGTGGTCTCGAAGGCAGAGCGCGGCAACCAAGGCGTCTTCTGGAGTTCGGTAGGCGAAGCACGCGACGAGCGGTGCGGTGTCGTCAGGTTCGCCACAGTCGTACTCATCGAGGAACGCCTGGGCGTCGGTGGTGAGGGTGGTTTCTCGACGAGCCGGGTGCTCCTCGCGGGTCTGGACAAGTTCACCCTGGGCGACCGTGCGGGGAGAGGCACATGCGGGTCTGACTGGTGTGTTCTGGTCGGTGAGGCGGGCCTGATCGGGACTGACGCGACCGGCGGGCCGTCGGGCCTCGATCGAATGACTGGCGAGGACGTATCTGTAGCGACACTTCCGGTACGTTCCACCCCCGGCGCGGCCCTCACGAGAGTGCCATTCACTCCGGTCAGCTATCGTCGTCCCGAGGAGCTCGAACCCAGCGGCCTGATACATGGTTCCCTCGTTGCCGTTCTGGACACCGGCGTACGTGAGCAGGCGATCGTATCCTTCGAGGCGACTCCACGCACAGCAGCGTGAGAGGAGCCACGATCCGGTATTCGCGGGCCGGTCGGGATGGGCAGCGAAGCGATACAGTTCGACCGTCCGACCGTCGGCGTTGTGTCGCCCCCGCGGGCGTCCGAGGACCGCCATCGCAACCTCTCGGTCCTGGTAGGTGGCAGTGAGTGCGATTCGGAAGGGCGTGGTCACTGGGTCGTGCTGATACGCGACGTCGGGGTGCTTCAGGAAGCCGTTGACACGCTCACGGACTCTGGACCCACGCTCAGCGCGGAGCGATAGGTGCCCCGTTGACGACGCACCACCGGGCGAGACGAGACGGGGGTCACAGTCGCGGTATGTCCGATAGGCGTGGTAGGCGGCAAGGGAGTCGAATTCCGTCTCGAGTATGACGATCTCCCCGGAGTCGATCATCGCATCGGTCTCGTCTTGGTTGGGGAGGCGACCGATACTAAGTGGGCCCCCTGGCGGGACGTACCAGTTGAAGGATCCGATGGAGTCGTCCCCAATGCATCGCCCGATAGCGTTGAGGTAGGGGAACGCGATGATGTCGCCGGCGCGAAGCGGCCGTATCACTCTGGACGAGGGGTGGTGACGAGTACTCACGGGAAAGGAGAGGCGTTAGGCGGATGCCCAGCCAAAGAACAGGTACGTGTCTTCTTCGACGTGAATACATCCAGCAGGGCCCCACTTGCTGTCGATTCGAGAGTCCTGTTCGTCGATAAGCTGGCTGGCGTACTCGGCGGGGTCGGTGTCGCCTACTTCGTCGTCGGGAATACGGGTGAACGAGGTTTTCTCCGCGATGGTCCCGGTGTATCCACCTTGGCCGTAGTGGTACTGGGCGTCCTCGACGGCGTCGCTAAACGCGCTCTTGGCGTCCTCGCCGTTCGCTCGGGTGAAAAACGTGTGAGCGCCCATCAGCGGTCTCCCTCTAATTCGTCTTCACTGAGGTGAACCGCCTCGGCGTCGTCTGGAACAAGTTCCTCATAGGTTCGGAATTCCTGGCAATCAACACAGAAGACTCCGTTCTCACCGATATCGGAGTCGGTGATGGGGCCATTCTTTGTCACTTCGACATCGATATGTCCGTTCGCAAAGCGATGCACAGCTCCGAACTGTACTTGATGGATGATCCACGAGAACCGTCCGTTTCCACAATCTGGACAGACAAGCAACTCCGATTCGGAGTTCATCTAACGACCTCGTATATTCGCCGGTTTGTACTGCGGCTGGTGGTTGCCATCTTGTTTGGACTCCTCCACCGTCTCGGGGGCCACAAACAGGGTAAAATCGATCTCGTATGTGAAAGGAGTCATAGAATCGTTCACAGCCGATTTACTGCGGTGCAAGCGGTAGAAAATGTTGAATCATATATGATTACAGAAGCCGCTGCAAGATACAGAGGACGGGTTCCGCACGCAATCTTGAATACAGGACACAGAGTGAGATGCTACATGAACAACAACATTTCGCTTGACGGACGGACAATGGTCGGAGTCACGAATACTGACGACGGAGAGGTGAGCGGGGACACGAAGTTCCATTTTGAACAGGACGGTGAACGAATCTACGCCCACTACGAGGGTGGTGATGTGGTGGATGGACACCTTGTTGGAACTGTTGAGGGCAACCATTGGGACATCCGATACACACAGATTAACCGGAACCACGAGACTGCAACGGGCCACTCTGTCGGGGTCATCGAAGTTCTAGAAGATGGCCGCCTGCGAGTTGAGGATGAGTGGAAATGGGAATCACAGAGAGGCAGCGGTGAAACGGTACTCGAAGAAGTCAAATAAGGTAGCACTGAGTGTGCAATGATACAGCGCGCGTATCTTGCACGCGAGTCTTGACAAGACTTGGATAGACAGAGAGCGCGGAGCTTTCTATGACAGGCTCTCTCGTAATCAACCGTCAGTAGTAGGATGTACACTCAGGGTGAATGCTGGGACGATCCATAGCTCCTCGTCAGTACTGCCGTACTCGGGCTGAGTATAGTCGCTGGGATCATCAGGGACGGTGTAGCTGTCGATGAGGTCTATGAACTGCCCGGCGCGGCAGATTGCGGTTCCGTCCTCGTCGTAGAGGTAGATGTCAGGTTCGGGTTCGAAGTCAACTTCAGGGCCTTCAGAGAGGTGATCACCCCAGTTGGTGCGGTTGTGGGCTTTATTAAATAGTTCGAGGCCGCGTTCGCTCGCGACGGGCACGGCTTCAGGGAGTGCGCCCCAGCCGATATTGAAAGGACGGATATCCGGGTCGTCGGCTTCGTGGAGGAGCTCAAAGGTCATCCCGTCGAAGCCGGCGGGCTTCTTGGGGGCGTTCTCTCGAGCATCGAATGCAAGGGTGGCCTTGACGATCGCCTCGAAGCGAGATTTCGCCGGCACGACGGCGAACGCGAGTGCGTCAATTCGTTTCTCGTAGGTCACGGAGACGTCGTCGTGAATAGGTCCATAGGGATTCTCCGATTCGAGTTCCGTGTCGCGCTCACATTCCTTGCAGAGGGCCCGATCGGGATCGACGGGGCGATCACACTGGGTACACCGCGGGGCTTCGTCGACGGTGAATTCGCCGGCGTCATTGGGGCCGTAATGCTCGTCTTCAAAAGATGTGTCTCCGAAGTCGTCCTTGCCGTAGAATCTCCGGTCGTCGTCCCAAGGGCTTTCGGCGTTCATGGAGGGATTCCTCCCTCCTTCATAGATTGTTCTCTAATATAAACGAGCGCAAACACTAGCGGCGAGCTTGAAGCAAAAGGGGGTTCATTGATAGGGTACGCGAGATGCGTCCTGTTCGCGAGAGTCCGCTTGTTGGCGGCGCTGGTCGGCCTCGAACATGAAGCGAGCGCTGGCTTTGTCCCCATCGAGGGTGCGCTGATCGACGGCGGTATCTGCAAACAGCGTCCTCTGGCGTCCGGACGCGTCCTCGGGAACCGTCTTCTCACCGTTCTGAGCACGGATAGCGGAGAGAGAACGGTTGTCGACGAACTCGTCGGAGCCGCCGGTCTCGATTCGTGAGGCTCGCTCCCGGGTATCAACGTTGACTCCGTGGTGAAAGAGCGTGGTCTCGAAGGGTTCGTCATCGAGGGCAAGCAAACCGGCCTCGTCGATGATCTTCGTCTCGGTATTTTCGGGGTCATCTTGAGCTTCGTCTTCGTGTTCAGTTGTCACGAAAACAGACTGGTGATGCACAGTGAACGAGCGGTGTCGGTTCGGTACGCTGGCGCTGGTGTCGGTATCAGTACTCATAGATTGTAGTCCCTGCAGAACGGGTGATTCGACTGATATGATTCTCACGTCGTGCGGATTAGTGGGGTTGATGAGGCAGGCGATCCCCGCACCGCGTCCGGGGGCGACAAACGAGTAGGCCGTGGGCAGGCCGGTCTTGGATTTATATTGATGAGTTTAGCCATGACGGACCACTATATCCCAAATTCCATCGTGTCTGTAGAATCAAACTCGCCGAGGTTCTCGTTCCCGTTGAGGAGGATGATACGAAGTGTGTCGAAGTCTCCATCGAGGCTCCCCGTCACCGTAACAGGCCCGTACCAATACCCCTCTTCGTCGCGAACCTCACTCTCGGAGCAGGCAGGGTCGTGGCTGTACGCGAGGTAGATCGTCGCGGTGGGCCCCCTAACATAGAGATGATTGACGCCAAAGTATCCGCACTTGTTTCTGTAGTGGAAGCCGCCCTCTGCCGTGAACGCACCGTCGCCGTCGACGGTGAGCTCGAGGCCGTCCACCCGGTGCATCGTGTGGGGCGGGCTCACGACCCAGTCCTCGATGGTCGAATTGTGGACGGCAACGTCGGCGAGTTTCTTCCCAGGCTCGGGATCGTCGTAATGCGGATTCCAGTCGTTCGTGGCGGGCGAGGTGATCGGCCCGACATAGACGCGGTCAATTGGGTCGAAGCGTTCAGGATATCTGGTGTACGAAGGGGGGAGGTCGCCAGGCATCACGCCGGGACCGTTCGGCAGTCCACCAGGTCTATCGTCGTCAGGGTCAGGCTCGGGCGTTGGTTCGGGGGTTCCGTCGCTGGTGTCGGGTTGGTTCGTCGTCGTGGACGTTCGAGCAGGAGTCTGCCCATCACCGCTCCCGGGTCCGTCTTCGTCAGTCGCGTTCTGCTCGCTGTTGACGGGTTCTGCGCCGAAGACGCCGAGACATCCGGCGAGGCTGGCGAGGCCAACTGTCCCAATACCGCCGAGAACAGTCCGACGGGTTACTCGTCGAGTGCTGCCGGGAGTGACTGCTTTCGGTTGGGAGAGCGGATCTTGAGGGGTAATCATAGAGGGCGATCCCGCTTCTACACCTGTTCGCGTTCGTCGTCGGACAGTTCTCCTTCTCGTGCTCGTTTCGCTCGGAGCTGTCGAGCCTCACATTCGGTGAGGGCTTCTTCTGGGACACTGAGATAATCGAGCGCCCACTCTTCGACCTCAGGGAGCGTCATCGGGTGAGGGAGTTCGTGATGCCCGACGGGGCGGGCGAGGAATGAGCCATCATCGTCGCGAAGGTCCTCATCATAGTACCCGAGAAAGTATCGCTCGAGGCCGTTCACCCCTGGACCATCCATGATGGTAATCATGGTGAAAGAGTCCGCCTCGAACTCTGATTCGAGGCTGAGGGTCGGATATTTGGAGGTGATATTCACAGGTACAGTAGGACGGGTCTGCTCATAAGTGAGACTGAATCACATCAAATGTGGCGGCTACAGTTCTTTCGAAGGGTATGGCTCGTCTGTCTCGACGCCGTCGGTGTCGTCCACACAGAACTGCCTGTTCCATAGGTTGAACTGGAGTTGCTCGCAGAATCGACACCAGGCGGTATTTTCCTCGTATGGATGCCGATTCGGGTCGATTAGGTTCCCACAGATACACTCAACCAACGGGTCGGCAACGTCAGGACGGCCCGGCTTCCCGGCGGCGAACGCGCTGAGGGGGACGACTCGCAAGCGCCCGGGTTCGGTTGCTGCGTCTGCCGACTCGTCGGCGTAGGCAGCTGCGATGAGTGCGTCGACGGCATCGCCGTAGTCCATGTACGCTTGGAGAGTGCGAATCCAGGCGGGGACGCGGTCGGCCCACTCAGGGTCAGTCACACGAGCGTGAGCGGCCTTCGACTGCCACGATGTCGTATCGGCCGAATCGAGTGCCAAGAGGGTCTCGGCGCCCTCGAGAACGGTCTTCGAGATCCCGAAGCCGTGGAGCGCATACTTCGAGGGGATAGCGTCGCGCAACTCCTGAATGATCGCACGAACTTCACTGGTTTTGTTCGGGCGAAGAATTGACCCGATGCCAAGCGTTGGTGAGGCGAGGCCGTGCTCTTTGAGGTAGTCGAACGACCACAGATACTCTTCGATGTCGTGCCCCTGCAAGACGGCAACGGGTTCGGCGGTGAGACCGGCTTCCTCCGCAGCTTCCAGGCAGTAGACGTGGTCGCGTATTGACCACTCCTGGTGGGTGCGGATATCCCGGTCGGCGTCGCGAAGAAGATCGAGGGCACACGCCCAATCCCGGAGCGTGTACTTTTCGATTTGATCGTCGTACTCGCTCAAGTAGGCAACATAGTCGTCAATGCTCGTCGGGTAATGGTTGAACTTCTTCTGAACGCTGTACCCGCCGGAATCGATAAACCAGTTCGGCCCCTCGAAAGGGCGATTGTCCCGGCGAGCGTAGGATATCATCGCGTATCCAGGGTGTGGGATGGCGTTGAGGTCGACACCAGCAGCGAGAAGCGCTTCCAGATCGTCGAGATCGAGTGCGTCGGGATTTGTGGCGGCAAGTGCAGCCGTCCCGATGGCTTTTCGCGATGATCCGGACCCGACCGTGTAGTGGAACTTGAACCGCTCACTCTCCTGTACTCCGGGCGATAGCGATTCACCATGAGAAGGCGATCGCTGACCGGGACTGGCGGGTGCTTCTGAGGACATCGTCTCTGATCTCGCGCACCCTCCAGCGAGCGACAAACGGAGGCAGTCGGGTGGCTTGGCGACCGAGCAATTCGGGGTTAACGAGATGCACAGTTTGTCGCGGCTTGAATCGGAGTCGAAATCTCAGCTATTTGGTTCGTCCAGGAGTTCGATGGTGACGGCTGCCTCAAGATGATGCCACAGTAGACCAGACCGGAACGTCTCAGTAAGGGTTGTTGCGCAATCAGGGAATTGAGCAGGCTCTTGGACGTCGTGGAGATCGTACACCCGAGCAAGGGCCTGGAGCGTATAGGCGATGGCGACGAGATCGCTTCCAAAGGGGTCGCGATCAGTATGGAGGAGATCGTCGAGCGCCGAGTAGCGAGCCTCGAGCAGTTGGTCGGAATTCACTGTTTCGAGCGAGGTTCCCATCTCGTCGAGTTCATCGAGGACGTCGTCGACGAGAGATTCGGCGAGCGGTAGCGGTTCGGGGACCGGTGTTGGAATGAAGGTCTGAGTCATTCGGAGACTGCCTCCCCATCATTAGTGCCACTGTCACCTTTGGCCTCGGCTTTCTCACGGAGGCGAGCTTTCTCGGCACAGTGGTCGGCATACACCCGAGAAAAGCGATTTCGCTGACTCTCGAGGGTCATCTGGGAGCTCCGGGCTCGGCGAACTCGGTCGAACGCGAACGGGTCACGATACTGCAGATGCGTCGGGATACTGACTTTGGCGAGGTCACCCCCGGATGAGACACCGAGTTCTCTAAGATAGCGTCGGAGCAGCGCCTCCGTAGAGCCGATTTTCGACCGCAGTGCTCGAAGCGTGCGCTCGTGACCGGATGAGAGACCGTCACGCGCCTCGTAGTCGATAGCATCGAGGTCGATATCCTCCCACCGAGGCACGTTATTGGGCGTAGAGTCACCGGTCATGCACTGGCTTGCGCTTCGTCCGGGATATTCGCGCTCGGTGCGTCTGGGGTGATGGGTGCGCAGACGGCGGGTGGGTCGGGATCGGTGTCGTTGTTGTTCTGAAAGCGACGGGCGATTCGGTCGTGGAGTGTTGTGCGCTCCCGATCGTCGTCCGTGTCATCGTACGGACGGCCGGTAGGGAGGGCGATTCGACCGGAGATCGTCCCGTCGCCGTGAGCGGTGAAGAGGACGTGGTCGGTGGCGTAGCCAAACGTGTTGACCGCGAGTTCGTGGAGCTGTTCTACTTCACTACGGGTGCGTTCAGGCGCGTCTTCTGCGACTTCATAGGTCATGTTTGTACGTCCCTCACCGGCACGGGGGGCGACAAAACTGGTCCTACGCTACGCTCGCGTCCGTACTGTAACGTAGGACGCTGAACGCCGGAAGAACGATTCAAAATGCTCCGATCGAGACCTGTTCGGTAGTATCTCCATCTTCCTCGGTGGGCGTATCCGCTCGATCTATGTCTTCGAGTGTTTCAGCGCAGATATCGAGTGGACACGTTCCATAGTGGCCTTCGTCGACAGCGAGGCGGTCACGCTTTCCGTGAGGATGAACGAAATTACCGGCGTGCCCCGACGGGCGCTTGCACTTAGTGCCGATAGGAGCGCTACACGATGGGCACCCTACCTCAAGCACGGGATCGCGGGGCCACGTTCGATCACAGCCGTCGCGATTGCAGGAGAGGGTCATACGAACTCGTCGAAACCAGCCTGGGAGGTGTCACTCGGGTCGAGCGTGACATCGAGGTTCGGTGCGAGTGTTGGTTCTTCGGGTGTTGGTTCCGGGTCGACGTCCAGCTCAGATTCGGTGTCCGGTTCCTCTTGTGCGGCGCCGGCGTCGGTGTCGTCGTCGACGAGGGATACACCGAAGAATCGGGCGAGGACGCGGTCACGCTCGCTCGTGTCGAGTTCTCGCACAGGATGGTCGCCCCCGATGAGCTGGGCAGTGCTGATGAACCATACCCGTCGGGCATCGAGTTTCAAGGCGTCACCGAGTAGGACGTACCCGGTCATAGCGTTGAGAACGAAGTTGAGAACGGCCATCTTCGCGCAGAGAGGATCTTTGTCGTATCCGAGATAGACGGCTGGAGTCTCTGGTGCGAGGTTCTGGAGTCGATGGGCACTGTCGACGATGAGTCGACCGCTCCCGCACCCAGAGACATCACCGATCACCAGAGGGTCGTCCGGCGTGGCCTCACGGAGGCTATCGGTGTCGGGGAGGTTCATCTGGGCCATCGCTCGGCTCACCGCTCCGGGCGTGAAGTACTGGGCGAAGTGCTCGCTGGTGAGGCCGTAGTGTTCGTAGACGCCGCCGAGGACATCTTCTTGCGTTTCCTCCATCGCAAGGACGAGACCCCCGAGGGCGTTGGCGTGCAGCGTCGCGAACTCTCGAACCGTCTCCTCGTCCCGACCATCATTTCGATACCGGTCGAGCGGTTTCTGATAGGCGTCTTCGTCGCCGGAGAAGCTGGCGACCGCCATACTGATCCAATCGGAGAAGACCCGGTAGGTGGATTTACCCGTCTGCTGACTGATGTCGTCGAGCGAGTCAGTGACGAGTTCGCGGTGTTCGGGTTCCAAGAGTGTCGTCATGGCGACGGGTGACCTCCCGCTGTTCGCGGCTGGTGAGAAACGGCGATCTCGGGACTAGCGAATCGACGAGCGCGGTGAGGGACGTGGATACCCCGGGTGAGAGGGATGAATATTGAGTCGTTGTCGCCACAGACGATGCTCGCGAGAAGTTCGTGTTTACACATCACGCGGAAGGGAGCGGATTGCTTGTACGGGCACGAACAGGTGAGGGCGTCCCCCCACGGGATGAATGGGTACTGGCTCCCGCTGTCGTATTCTCCGACAAGGACGGGTGCGGGGAGTTCGATACCGTAGTCAGCGAGAGCCACTGGTTCGTCAGTGTTCGCGTGTGAGAGCACAGATTCCTGGAGGACGTACACCGAGTCGATGTCATGTTCTCGGGCGATTGCGTCGGGGTTGGTGTCGTCGTCAACGATGACCATCCCCACGAAGGCGTTGTGCTCGAGGAGGTGGTTGGCGTCGGGAGTGGGTCCGATGCACTTCTCGATCAGCGACCCATAGGACGACTCCTTGAGGATCTGGCGGAGATTCGCGCCGGGGATGAGTTCCTGATACCACTTCTCCCGGTCCTTACGCACCTCACGGACGGCTTCGTGAGGGTCGGATTGCTCACTAGCTTCGCGGATACGTGCGGCAAGGTAGGCAGGTGCGTCGACCAGAACAGTGTCATCGTCGGCGTGTTCGTAGAACTTCTTCTCTTCGCGAATCCGTACATCACACGATGCTTCGGCGTAATCGAGGCCCCTCGGCTTCTGTTTTATTCCCCGCCAGGGATGGGTTGCGGGAGTCTCGGCCTTGTACGACCAGGGATTGTAGTTTCCAAGGAGTTGGTCGCGGCGGACAGGCCCACCGCGCATGAAGTCGAGGCGAATCTGGTGTTCGATGGGTTCGACGTTCGGTGGATCGCGATCAACTTCGTAGTCGTAGTCACGGTCTATGTGGGCGAGTGCGCCTGGTGGCAACGCCAGGTGGGGCACACTGCCGTCGGCTGAGTGGATGGTTCGACAGGACATGATTGACGAAGGGCGAAATGTTGAACTCGGTCGTCTGCTGGACGCCCCACTACCGACGCGGGGGGACGACAAACTGGCTCGGAAGACCTCCTACACAACGAACCGAGTGTCGTCGTAACGCAGGATCATATCATCGTAATTCGCAGAAGTTCTCATACTTTCTAACATAACAGATCCTCAGCTAAATGAAACCACGTTGACTGGTATAGAAGATACATTCGGCACGGTGGCGCCGACAGATGCGATTAATAATAGCCCCTCTCATTTTTCAATAAGGGCCGGTAAATCAAGTGTATGCCTACGCCGTCATTTGGGGGGCTGCTGACAGGGGCCAATGAGGATTCCTATGACATCCCCCCTGTTGCAGGCCGATTCGACGGCGACCACATCCTCGTACCGCTACTCACCCGCGAGATTCCGCCCGTGCTCGATCAACTCAAAACCGCAACCACTCTTGCACGGGTGCGAAACGCATCTCTGACCATCATCAATCCAGTTTCCGTCCCCGAACAGACCCCAAAAGCCTACGATCATAAGATGACCGACAGCGACGATATGGCACTTCTTGGATGGGCGTTCGAGCAAACCGATGACTCCCTACCACACGTGGATGGGGACTTTGTCTACGCCCGTGACGTTGTGAAAGGTGTCCTGCACGCGGTCAGGGCTCGTGATGTGGACACGCTCGTCGTCCCAAGCGGTGATGGGACGGGCCGCCTTCAGAAAGAGGCCACCGAGCGGATCGCAGCCTACGCTGATGCTGATGTCATAATTGTCAACGGGAAGGCAGGCTTTGAGACGCCGCCTTCGATTCTTCTCCCGGTCGCTGGCGGCCCTCATTCGGGATTGGCCGCCGACGTGGCCACCACAATCGCAACCGACTGCAACGCATGGATCGATATTCTGCATGTCGTTGAGGAGGATGTGTCACCTCACAAGCGAGAGCAAGCAGAAGCCCTCGTTGACGATGTATATCACCGAATCGCCCGTCCCGAAAGCACCACAACGTGGGTACATGAGGCGACGAACACCGTCGAATCCATTGTCGAGCAATCCCGCTATTATGGCCTCACCATCGTCGGGGCACCAACAAAAGGTCGTCTGCGACAGTTCATATTCGGCTCAACAAACACTTCGGTTCGGAAGAATGCAGCCAGCGTCGTCCTCTCGGTACACAATAACAGTCCCGCTTCAGAGGCTGAGTGAGAGAGAGTTCCTATCGACACCTCGGTTCTGGATACAGGCATTTCATCGGTGACTGATCTGCAAGATTCGCGCGATGTATTCAGCAAGTTGGCTCTATCAGCCACAAGGGTTTATTTCAATAGAAAGTATGGAAACTCCTGCTAATTATCACAACCCGGCTAGCAGGCTCGCGAACTGGTCGAGTCTGTCGTCGAGACGCTCGGGTGTGTAAACGGCTTCCTGACGTTCGTAGTACTGCGAGAGTTCGGAGGCGCTGTCAGAGAGCGACCCGGGCTGGCAATCGGTCGCGATAGTGAGCGAACACACGGGTGCGTGCGACCGCCGGATCTGGTCGATGACATCGTCCGTCGAGGCGGGGTTGTCATCCGTCACAGTGATTATCAGCGGCTCGTCGCGTTGTGCTTCGACGAGTTCACGGGCGAGGCTAACCGCATCCGCGAGGGGCGTCCCGCCACCACACGTCGTGTCAAGAAGATTCGCCTGGACGTGGCGCGTTTCTATGCTGAATGGCTTCAAGAGACGTGCCTCGCCGCGGTAGAAGTCAGTGATGGCGACGCGAATCCCGAGGTTCTCGGCGGCGAGTGCGAACCGGGCAAGGGCTTGCGTTGCGATCTCGATCTTCGGCGGTGACCCCCGCCGCATCGATCCAGATCGATCGAGGATGAGGACGAGCGCGTACTGCTTTTCGTCCCCAAGGGTTCGGGATTTACACACGCGGGGGTCACCGATAGCGAGGCGATGACCGGCCCGCGGATCGTACGCCCCAGAAGAAAGACCACGTCGCACGTTTTTGCGGCGGTCGAGTCGAAGGTACATTTCGAGAGTTTCTGCGACCCGATCAGCCCCTTCTTCGATAGCGCCCCACTCGCGATTGAGGGCGAGATTGTCGCTGATGGGGAGAATCTCGAGATCCTCGAGACTTCCAGGTCCACCGTATTGTCCACCCACCCCATTGTTCTGATCTTTTCCGTTCTGTGCTTGCTGGCGGGCGGAGCGTTCGAGCTGGTCAGCTAGCGCGGAGAGTTCTTCTTCGAGGGCCTGTTCGTCGATACCTTCGCGCTCGGATTCACGGTGGGCAGCGCGTTCGTCTCCGGCTAGGGCATTCTCGTAGGTGGCTTCGTCTTCGTCGGGCGACCTCGTCGAACTCTCGGTATGGGCAGGTCCTTCCGGGATGTCTTGCCCCGATTCAGAGTCTGATTCTGCTTCGGGTTCTGAACCGGACTCCGATTCCGAACGTGCGTCGGTGTCGATGTCTCCCGCCGCGCTGCTGCTCGCCGTCTCGAGCGTCGGGGTATCCGCTTGGTCCGACTGGCATGCCTCATCTAATCCGTCCGAGGAGTGCTCGTCGTCGGTCTCGCCTTCGCTCGTATCGGGATTTGTACCCTCGTGATTATCCTGGGAATCGCCGCCGAATTTCCCGAGAGTGAGCTGGTCTTGGTTCTGTTGCTGAGTGTCGATGGAACTCGAAGCGGCGGATCTCGGGACGTCACCCATGTCCTCCTCGGGAGATGGTGACTTCGACGGCGCTTCTGTCTCGGTGTTCGTCCTCTGGCCTGGATTCCCACCCTGTCGTTCCTGCTCGCGTTGTCGGGCACGGTCAGCGGCCTGCGCGATAGCTTGAGCCCGACTCAACGGTTCGGATTCTGACTCGGCCTGTCCATCATTCTCTCCACCCGCCTTGTCTTTGACATCTCCCTCACCATCACTGTCGCCTCCCGTGTCCTGAGCGGCGTCAGTTCTCTCCACGTCGGCTTCTGCGTCACGTCCGTCTTTACCATCGCGGTGGTGCCCCTGTGCGCCCTCGCCAATGCTGGGGGCCTGCTCGTCGTTCTGTTCGTCCTCTTCCCCATGATTGTCGATCTCGCCGACGTCGGTGGGGCTGGGATCGTCCGTGACCGGCGGTTGTTCGAAGACGTTTTGATGGGGGTCACTCGTTGCTTCCCGCGATAGCGAGACGTCGGTCGGATCGAAGTCTTCGGGGAGTTGCGTCGGGGGCTGGGTCTGTGACAGCCGCTGTGAATCCTCATCTGTACTAGCGCCCTCTTCAGCGTCCTGTAGCCCTTCGTTTCTACTGGAACTGTCGTCGCCTGCATCAGAGTTGGATGGCATTTCCAGCAATTCTGCGGCCTCGTCACTCCCATCCCCGCTGGACTGGTCTTGATACCCACCTTCGTTCTTACCACCGACCTGTTGGTTGACCTGGACGTCCTGTTCCTGCTCTTCTTCGTCCTCTTTGTCGGCCTCGAGGACGGGCTGAATGTGGTCGGTCCATGTCTGGATAACTCGTCGCGCTCGACGGATCGAGGCGGTCTTGTCGTGGTTGTGAGTGATGTCTGATCGGTCGGCGCTCCGAATCGCGTGTACGTCGTCAGACAGCGTACACAGTTCTGTGTGGATCGCCTCGAACGCATCCCGATCCGCATCACTCTTGAATTGTATGCGAGAATCGTTTTCGTCGAGAAGAACATCGGTCGTTCCCGTCGGATAGATGGCTTCGTCGTACAGACAACTCGTCACAGCGTCCCAGAACGAGTAGCGAATTTCCTCACCGTCTGGGATGTCCTTGGGCGTCTGCGAGTGGAGCCGTCGAGTGAGTTCAAGTCGAATTCCGGCGCTATCGCTGAAATTCTCGCCGTGGATGGCTTCGGACTCGATGGCGCCATCCTCGACGATGTTGATGAGGTCGTGAACCTGGGCATGGTATTTGACATCGACCTCGGTCTCGAGGAGTTCTGATATCGCTGTGATGGCTGTCTTGAGTATGTGGAGCAGTTCGTGAAAGGCAAGGCCGAACTGGTGGGCGTGGTCGGCGGTGAGCTGGTCGTTGAGTGGGATGCGGGTGAGGTCGGCCTCGGTCCCAGTCACCATCACCAGGTAATCAGCGTCGACGCCGGCGAGCAACTGTTCGGCCTGAGCGCGTTCGATTTCGGTCGCATCTGAAGAGACGATAGCATCGACATCGACGGGGAGAACGGCAGCGGTCTGGACGCTGGAGGAAATGACGACGTCGACGGTCAGACCCCTTGGCAGGTGACCGAGGATGAACTCTCGGAGACGGTCGGCCCGCTGCGGAGAAATTCGTGATCTCACATCGGCCTTGGGTTTGAGATCGTCGACGACCTGGTGATGTTGAATTGACATTTTTGGAACAGGACGGAGGCTGGGACGGGCAAGTAATGGACAGAGTGTGCAGCCCCCTCGTCGTCACGGGGGCGCACAAACAAGCGCCGCTGGTTCCTCTAGAGGTAGTCATTCAGGGTTTCGTAGGCGTCCTCGGGGTACTGGTTTGGTTCGGCTACTCCCCAGAGCACCCCCTTGACGGCGGCCTTCGGGTACACTCCGTCTTCGATGTGTTCACAGAGGATCGTGAGATTCCGCGTCGAGAGCGTGGGCCAGGACTCGTTCTCTCGGGTCTGGTGGGC